>VAPK011284865.1_pt1 | contig 11035 bp, 11 predicted proteins | sample 3395031 | NCBI WGS metagenome assembly VAPK01 (sample SAMN08290443, study PRJNA428436) | hydrothermal vent metagenome | isolation source: Deep-sea hydrothermal vent chimney 1 | place: Pacific Ocean: Juan De Fuca Ridge
GTAATACGCCTAGTGGAGGGGTTAGTTTATGTAACTCAGGCATGCCGTTTGCTCTGGGGCCCTGGAAACGAATAATAGCAACAAAGTCTTTTTCCAGTTCTCCGCGTTGAAAGGCGACAAGGAAATCTTCCTGGTCATCAAATACAACGGCGGGTGCCTCTACAATTTGATGATCTTCTGAAACAGCGGAGAGTTTGGATACGCCACGGCCTAAATTACCACGCATAACATGCAGGCCACCGCCAGTAGCAAAAGGTTTATCTACAGTGGCCAGGACTTCTTTATCTAAAGAAGCTTTCGGACAATTTTCCCAGACTATTTTGCCATTATCTAACTTAGGCTCCTGAGTATAGCTGTTCATGCCTTTATTATCCGCTACGGTCAAAATATCTTCATGCAGCAGCCCATTTTTCAACAGTTCTGCAATTAACACACCCATGCCACCAGCCGCATGAAAATGGTTAACATCTGCCGGTCCGTTGGGATAAATTTTAGTTAATTGAGGAATAGCTTTGGATAAGTTATCAAAATCATCCCAATTTAATGTAATACCCGAGGCGCGAGCGATAGCAATCAAGTGCATGGTGTGATTAGTCGAACCTCCAGTGGCTAATAAACCAATAACAGCATTGATAATTGCTTTTTCACTGACCATGTGGGCAATAGGTCGGTAATCATCACCTAATGCGGTAAATTTTAGTACTTGTCTTGCTGCTTCGCGGGTTAGTTCGTCACGTAATGGTGTATATGGATTAACGAAAGAACTACCCGGTAAGTGCAAGCCCATGATTTCCATCATCATCTGGTTGCTGTTTGCAGTACCGTAGAAAGTACATGTACCCGCTGAATGATAAGATGCCGATTCAGATTCTAATAACTCTTTACGGCCAATTTTACCCACCGCATAAGCTTGACGGGCACGTGCTTTTTCTTTATTAGTGATGCCACTGGGCATGGGGCCGGCTGGAACGAATATGGAAGGTAAATGACCAAAACTCAGAGCACCAATTAGCAAGCCCGGGACAATTTTGTCACAGACCCCTAAATACATTGCACCATCAAACATGTTGTGACTCATGCCTATTGCTGTTGTCATGGCAATCAAGTCACGACTGAACAAAGACATTTCCATACCTGGCTGGCCTTGCGTGATACCATCACACATGGCAGGAACGCCGCCTGCAAATTGAGCTACGCCGCCTGCTTCACGTACTGCTGCTTTGATTAAATCAGGTGCATCTTTATAAGGCTGGTGAGCAGACAACATATCATTGTAAGAAGAAATGATAGCTATATTGGCTTTTATTTCACCGGTCAAATCAACTTTTTCTGCTGCACTACAAGCTGCAAAACCATGGGCTAAATTACCACAGGCAAGTTTGGAACGATTGGGGCCTTCTTTGGCAAGGCCATCAATATATTTCAGATAGGCTGAACGCGATTCGTGGCTGCGTTCAATAACGTCTTGAGTTACTTTTTCTATGACAGGGTGCATAATGACTCCTCTTAAAAACTACTATTCCAGTAGTAACTTACAATTAAAAATATCTTTTTAAAATATCGATATTAAGCGTTTTGTAGAGCGGACTTCAGTCCGCTATGACCAAGGTAAGGTGTTTACAATCTACGCTCGTACATGTCTGTGTTGCGGACTGAAGTCCGCTCTACATTGCCTGTCAATATGGACATATTGGATCAAAAGCTTTTATCATGAATGTGTTTTCTATTCTTCCCAAGCTCTTCCATCACGTGCCAATAATGCAACTGATGCAACGGGTCCCCAGCTGCCAGCAGGATAAAACTTGGGTGATTCGTTCTGCTGGGACCATGCGTCTTGAATAGAGTCAACCCAGATCCAGGCTTGCTCAATTTCTTCTCGACTTAAAAACAAGGTGGGGTTGCCTCGCATGGCTTCCAGAATCAGTCTTTCATAACCACCAAATAATGGTTTTTCTTTAACAGATTCCGAGAAACTCAAATCGAGTTTGGTTTTTTGTAATTTAATGTTGCCATCGATAGAAGGGACCTTGTTAAGCATATGCACTTCAACGCCTTCTTGCTGTTGTAGGTGGATGATCAATTTATTAGCAGGCAAGTCGTGAAAGCTGTCTTTAAAAATATTATGGGGCAATTGTTTAAAATTGATAACAATTTCAGTCCGTTTATTTTGCATGCGTTTCCCAGTGCGTAAATAGAAAGGGACATCAGCCCAGCGCCAGTTATCAATATCAACGCGTAAGGCAACAAAGCTTTCTGTTGTACTTTCTGTGTTGGCACCTTCTTCTTCCAGGTAGCCGGGTATACTCTTTCCTTCTAAAAAACCCGAGGCATATTGGCCTCTGACAGTTTTTTCTGCAGCATTACTGCTAGTAATAGGGCGTAGAGCTTCCAGAACTTTTATTTTTTCACGGCGTATGCTTTTTGCTTCCAGATTAGCCGGAGGTTCCATGGCAATGAAAGTCAAAATCTGTAGCAAGTGATTTTGTATCATGTCACGTAATTGACCCGTGTTATCAAAATATTCCCAACGGCCTTCAATGCCGACTTCTTCGGCTACAGTAATTTGTATGGAATCAATAGTATTATGATCCCAGTTACTGGTGAAAATGGAATTGGCAAAGCGTAGAGCCAGTAAGTTAAGAACGGTTTCTTTGCCAAGATAATGGTCTATTCGGAAGATTTGGTCCTCGTTAAAAACTTCTGCAAACGCATCATTAATCTCTTGTGAGGACTCAAGGTCGTGGCCTAAAGGTTTTTCCATGACCACTTTTGAATCTTTCGTCAAAATACCGGATTGACTAAGACCTGCACAAAGATGTTTAAAAAGAAAGGGCGCTACAGAGAAATAATTTACCAAAACCCTTTTTTCTGAATCAACTATTGTACTCAACTTTTGATATTGATCCATTTGAGTGAGGTCAATTTGCAAATAAGATAACCTTGCTGAAAATTGCTCCCAAACAGCTTCATCAATAGCTTCGTTTAAAAACTGTTGCAAACTTTTGAGAGCTGCATCAATAAATTCTGAATTAGTTTTAGCATGCAAATCTACACCTGTAATGCGGGTGTTGTCTTCAATTAGGCCGGCTCTTTCAAGGCGGTATAAAGAGGAGATTAGCTTGCGAGTCGATAAATCGCCTAATGCACCATAAATAACCAAATCACAGGGTTTGAATGTTTCTAGTTTTTGCATGTTTTTTTGAGCATGAACCGATAATTTAAAATGGCTTTAACAATTTAGTGCGTATTATACTTGGAAATTGAAGATTAAGAGGATGTTGAATAGTTTTGCTTATAGTAAAAGCAGAAGAAGTGATAAAGCAGGCTCCTAAGGGAAAACTGGAAACAGCACTTTCCACTATTATCGTGAGAAGTTCTATTAAACGTTAATCACACCCTTAATTTGAAATAGCCTTGATTTTATGTGACGTTTTAAAAACCAGTTGCAATCAAATATAGATTGAAAGCCTGATGTTGACCAAGCCAGTCGAGTATTCTATGGATAAATCACTTTGGGCTCAAAATTAGCAGCAGGGTATTTAGGGTCGAATGTTGATTTTTCACCCGTTGAACTATTCGACGCAGCAGAAGTTGCATCTATATAAAGAACTTTAGGTTGAAAGCTTGCCGCAGGGTAATCGGCATCAAATGATGACTGCGTCGCAGTGCTAGTTGATTTTGCTGATTCATCCGCGAAAATAACTTTAGGCTGGAAATTTGTTGCGGGATATTCGCTATCATCACTGTTAGCAATAGCTGTTAAAGGTGTGGCGATAGTTCCTGCGAGTAAAAGTCCTAAAATCTTGCTTTTCATTGTTTAATTGTCCAGTTGATTAGTCGCTTGTAGAGCGAACCTTAGTCCGCAATTAATTATCGATTTGGTTTTTGTCCATTCTTCAAAACATAAAAACCTTGTGTTAAGTATCGTGTATTTTTTTTGACTCTGCAACTGTTTTGTCCATCAAATAAAGCTATAGCAGTTGTTTTATTTTTGGATGTTCGGTTAATAAATGTTGACGGAAATTTTCAATTTCAGCTTCATTGTCTCGTTTAGTCCTGGGTATGCCAACTGGAATCTCACTAATGACAGACATAGGAGCTGCCGAAAGGAAAATCAAACGATCTGCCAAAGCTATGGCTTCTCTTAGATCATGGGTAACAAATAAAATAGTATGGGGGCGTTGTTGCCATAGTTCGATTAATAAACTTCTTACATGGCGAGCAGTAGGTGCATCCAGCGATACAAAAGGTTCATCCATTAATAAAATATCCGGATTAACAGCAAAGGCTCTGATGATAGAAATGCGCCGACTCATGCCTAGGGATAAGTGTTCTGGATAAGTATTCTGGATGTCAGTGAGTTGCATAGACTCAAGCAATGAGTCAACAATTTCAGGCGACTGCTGATGGCCTAATACTAATTCAATATTTTCTCTAACAGTACGCCAGGGAAGTAGACGTGGGTTTTGAAAAATATAGCCTATTTTAGGAGGGGTATGTTGCTGCCCGAGTAATATTTCACCTTGATATTGAGTGTCAAGATTGGCAATGATATTAAGCAATGTTGTTTTGCCACAACCCGAAGGGCCTACCAAACAGATAAATTCATTTGAGGGGAGCGATAGCTTTAAATCTGATATGGCCGTGTGACTATGGGCATCTGCGGTGGTATAGGTTTTGTTTTTTATTGCTATGCTAATATCAGTCATCGACGCCACCGCAGAGCTTTATTATCCAGGGGTTTCAAAATAAACAGTTCTATAGCCTGAATCACAGCAATAAAGGCAAGGGTGTACGCTAAAATACTGGCAACATCGAATAGTTGAAAAAACAAATGTAATTGATAACCCATACCATCACTACGGCCTAACAGTTCAACCACCAGGATGATTTTCCAGATTAAGGCTAAGCCGGAGCGGGTGGCTGCCATAACAAAAGGGTGTAATTGCGGCCAGATAACATGGAAAAAGGTTTTCTTTTTACTGAAGTTGTAACAACGGGCCATTTCCAATAAATCTTTATTCAGTGCTTTTGTACCTTCTCGAATAGTAACAATGACATTAGGTATTTTATTAATGACTACAGCAAGAATGGCAGCGGACTCCGCCAGGCCAAACCAGACGTAACATAAAATGATAGTAACCAGTGCCGGGATATTTAAAAAAATGATAAGCCAGTTATCAAAAAATGCATCCAGTTTTTTGTTTCTACCTAATAGAATACCTAATGCACAGCCCAGAAACATGGCAATGGAAAAGCTGGCTATCAGACGCAGTAAGGTTATGCCCAAATGATGGGGAAGTTGTCCAGATTCAATTTCCTGCCAGAAAACGTGTAATACAACAATCGGTGTAGGTAAGGTATTGTCGTTGATGAAAATAGCTAATCCATACCATAGTGTTATTAATAGTATGAATGACAGGGCAGCCAACGTTCTATTAGATATATGCATCAAATATCAAAACCTGGTTTTTTACATCTGCTCTTTTTTGAGAGATCAGTGCTGTGGCAATTTAAAATCCGAATTTTCATTTAGTCTATAGTCCAGAAAGTACCTGCCTGCAGTTCTTTTGAATTGCCCGTGAGTTTGTTGTTACTCATAGTACGTAACAAGGTATAAATTTTAGCAGCCGCTTGTTGTTCATTTTTGCCCCATTGCTTTATTCGTCCGGCACAATAACGTTGACGTAATATGTCTTGTGTTGCCTTGTCTTTAGTTTTTGTTAGCGGGATGATTTCTTGCCATGCTTTATCTGATTCGCACAATAGATTTTTGGCCTGTTGGCTGGATTTTAAAAAATCATTAATAATTGTTTTATTTTTTTCTGCCCAGCTACGATTAAACACATAACCCAGGGTAGGAATTTCTTCATTTATACCGAGTGTATGCAAAATCTGTTTGCCGTTGATGAGCTGTTTGTGTCCTTTGGCTTCCAGTTTGGCTGCAAAATGCCAATAATTAAGAATGGCATCGACACGGCCACGCAACAGTTGTTGATTTAAAAGGGGAGGTGCGCCATAAACTTTTTCTACTGATGCGTAAAGGGCTACATGATAGTGTTGCTGGGCTAATGTTTGTAATAATAACCAGTTTTTATCCAGTTCCCCGCCAGCAATACCTAGTTTTTTACCTTGCAGGTCTTTAATTGATTTAATCGTACTGTCTTTGGGTACAACCAGAGCACCCGATGTCGTTGAGTAAGGGTAAAAGCTAAAGTCTGAACCTGTAGACCGGAGTCGGGATACCCATATCCAGTCAGAAACAATGATGTCGACAGCGCCAGATTGTAGCGCAATTTTTCCTGCTTGAGGATTTGCTACAGGATGTATTTCCAGTTGAAAACTGGCATTATCAATAATGTTCTGATTAAGCAATGTCGTTAATTCCCAGTTGACCGTACCAAAAGCCAGTACACCTAGCCTAAGAGTTGTTTTTTCAACTGAATAACCATATGTAGAAAACAGGAGGATACAGGTAAACAGGATAACTTTTAATTTCATTTGTATGTGAATGATAAGGAAACTCTCGCTATTTTAGCGATAGACAAGAGTAGATGCGAGTAGGATTGTAAAATTATGGTAAAATTATGCAAATAATTTGGTTTTCCGCAGTTTATATGAGTAGTTCCTCCCACATAACTCAGTTAGTTGACCGTTTTGGCAGAACGGTAGATTATCTGAGAATATCCATCACCGACCGTTGTGACTTCCGTTGTCTTTATTGTATGTCGGAAGAAATGACATTCTTGCCTCGTGCGCAAATTTTAACTCTGGAAGAAATAGAGTTTATTGCGCGTGCTTTTGCAGAGTTGGGTGTTAAAAAAATACGTATAACGGGTGGTGAACCTTTGGTTCGCAAAGGCGTTTTAGGTTTAATGCAAAAAATTGGACAAATTGACACGCTTAATGAACTGGTTTTAACCAGCAATGGTTCGAAACTGGAAGAAATGGCAGGGTCATTAAAGGATGCGGGTGTAAAAAGAATCAACATTAGTCTGGATACCTTGGATGAAGCTAAATTTAAACAAATTACCCGTACAGGTGATTTGAAAAAAGTGTTGAAAGGTATTCAGGCTGCAAAAAAGGTGGGTTTTGAGCGCATTAAAATTAATGCGGTTATTTTAAAAAACCGTAATCATCAGGAAGTTACGGAACTTGTACAGTTTGCTGTAGATAAGGGTTGTGATATTAGCTTTATAGAAGAAATGCCTTTGGGTGTGGTTGAGAGTCATAACCGGGCCGAAGTGTACTACTCCAGTGATTCAATTAAATCTGATCTGGAAAAAAACTTTGATCTAATATCATCGACAGATAATACAGGCGGACCTTCTGTCTATTCTTATGTCGCAGGAACAGATACCCGGGTTGGTTTTATTTCACCTCATAGTGCTAATTTTTGTAGTACTTGTAACCGGGTCAGATTAACAGCTGAAGGACAATTATTACTTTGCCTGGGAAATGAACATTCTGTTGACCTAAAAAGAGTAATTAGAGCCAACCCGGGTGATATGAAAAAACTCAAACAAGCGATTATTGATGCAATGCAGATTAAACCGGAAAAGCACGAGTTTGATCTTAGCGAACAGCCGATAATCTTAAGACATATGAGTGCAACAGGTGGGTGATTTTAGGTTGCCGAAACAATACCCTTTATGTGTTTGATTTATCCTCATTTTGAGGTATTGAAAACCTGGGTAGAGCGGACTTCAGTCCGCTATGGTTAACATAGCGCAGCGGACTGAAGTTCGTCCTACAACATAGATAAGCCCAACAGCAAGTTAACAAATATAACAACAACGAGTGGGTTTCGACTCTTTAGGTACGCCCTGGTACGACTCCCAAATAGGATGATATTTTTTATACAATGATTAAACAATACAAAGCCCACCCATGGCATGGGATTAGTACAGGCGAGCATGCACCCGAAGTTGTTACCGCATTTATTGAAATTGTACCCAGTGACACAGTCAAGTATGAAATTGATAAAGAAACGGGTTATCTTAAGATAGACCGTCCGCAAAAGTTTTCAAATGCTATTCCGACGCTTTATGGCTTTATTCCACAGACTTACTGCGATGAAAAAGTTGCTGAATATGCCAGGGAAAATTCAGGGGGAGTCAGGGTAACAGAAGGGGACCGGGATCCCTTAGATATTTGTGTTTTGAGCGAGCGTAGTGTGACCCATGGCAATATTATTTTGCCAGCTATTCCTATCGGTGGGTTCAGAATGATTGATCATGGTGAGGCTGATGATAAAATCATTGCGGTGATGAAAGGTGATGAGTTTTATATGCAATGGAATGATGTGACTGATTGTCCTGTTTCCTATATCAATCGATTAAAACATTATTTTTTGACTTATAAAAACCTGCCGGGTGAAAAGAGTGCCTGTGAAATTACTGATGTATATGGTCGGGATGAGGCCTATGAGGTTATTCGAAGGTCGCAGGAAGATTACAAAATGTATAAAGATAGTTGTTCAAAATAGATTTTGACTAAAATGAATAAAAAATCAGATGCAGATGCACTAATTGCAGAGGCAAGAAAATATAAAGCAGATCGTGAAAAAAACTACAGAGAAAAAGCGTTAAAGCTTTATCCCTGGATTTGTGGTCGATGTACAAGGGAATTTACTCATAGCAATTTAAGTGAATTGACAGTGCACCATAGAAATCATAATCATGATGATAACCCGGAAGATGGCAGTAACTGGGAGTTATTGTGTCTTTATTGTCATGACAACGAACATTCCCGTTATGAAGAACAGGTGCGCTACGGTGGCAGTTCTGCATCAACAGCAGAAGATCATAGTGGAGATGCCACTTTTAATCCTTTTTCAGATTTGAAGGGTATGATGAAAAAATAGCGTATTATGAAAAAATGTATATGGGCACTTTCATCTGCTTTGGAAGAAAAATATCATGACCAGGAATGGGGCGTGCCGATACATGATGACCGTTTATTATTTGAGTTTTTGATTCTTGAAGGAGCTCAGGCAGGCTTAAGCTGGTCAACTATCTTAAATAAACGAGAAGGCTATAGAAAAACATTTGATAATTTCGAGGCACAAAAAATTTCCCAATATGGTGATAAAAAGGTTAAGCAGTTATTGGATGCCCCTGAAATCATTAGAAACCGACTTAAAGTAAATGCAGCCATTACAAATGCCAAAGTCTTTTTAACTATCCAGCAGGAATACGGTAGTTTTGACAGTTATATCTGGCAGTTTGTAGAGGGAAAAAGTATTCAAAATCAGTGGCAACACGTTAATCAGATACCTGTTGCAACGCTTGAATCGGAACAAATGAGCAAAAGCCTTAAACAAAAAGGCTTTAAGTTTGTTGGGCCAACTATTTGTTATGCTTATATGCAGGCAATAGGCATGGTGAATGATCATACGAATGATTGCTTCAGGCATAAGCAGATAAAGGCGTTGAGTTGTGGATAAATCTAATAATCAGGCTCCTGACAAGCAAGTTCAGGAAGAGCATACGAGCAAATATCGGGAATTAATTCTTTCGCAGCAAACACTATTGTTATCAACTGTGACAGAGCAGGGTGAACCAGAATGCAGTTATGCGCCCTATGTTAGAGATCAGCATGGCGTGTTTTATATTTATGTGAGTGAGTTGGCTACACATACCAGAAATATGTTGAAAAAAGGAAGTGCCAGCGTGCTTTTTATTCGTCCTGAAAAAGAAGTGAAGAATCTTTTTGCACGTGAACGTGTGGTTTTTAATTGTGTAGTGAGTGAAGTTCAGAACAGCGATGAACGATATGACAAACAATTGCTCAAAATGAAAGATAAATTTGGTGAAACTGTAGAATTATTGTGTAGTTTACCAGACTTTCATTTATTGGCTTTAACACCGCTAAATGGAAAATATATTGCCGGTTTTGGTCAAGCCTATTTTATTGACGTGACTTCAGATAGCGTGGAAGTGAAGTAATAATGAGGTTTTTTTCAATACTCGTAATTAGCTTGATATTATCTGGCTGCTCAACAACGGGAGAAGGTTATATGCAACAGGATGAGTTATTGGTACAAATTGAAAAAAACCAGGCACCTATTATTGTCGATGTGCGTTCAACTTATGAATTTCAATCGGGGCATGTTCCTGGTGCAATTCATATCCCTTTCTGGACAGCATTTACCACTGATAAACTTGATGGTTACGATAAAAATAGTGTTGTCGTGCTGTATTGTGCGCATGGTCCCAGGGCAGGTGTTGTAAAGCTTGCCTTAAGTATGTCTGGCTTTGAAAATATCAATTATCTAGCTGGGCATATGACGGCATGGAATAAAGCCGGGTTGCCAGTTGAAAAATAGTAGTCTCAAGTTATGTTAAATTGTACTAACTCAAATCTAAACGGACAGACGCCTTAAAAAAACGGGTAAATGTCAGATCAAGTTTGAGCTGGTATATATAAACAGATCAAAACTGTTCTTTTGCTCTTGTCGCATATACGCTTTTATTATAATACGAATAAAATAGATAAAATGAAATTCTCTTACAACCTCTCTTGAGGGTGAGGCTTAAAAATAATGTTAATGGGTATCCAGTTTACTCAACCGGCTACCAAGCTATGGAGACGATATTGTTACCATGCATCGTGAGATAGCCTTTGAACAGAAAAACGAAGGTGAAAACAGTGAGATTGAGATCAAGGATGATGTGTTCTTTTAATCGCTGACACTCAAAAGTAACCGTCAGACTAACTTGTTTTTTTTGAATTTATTCTGCGGCAAATACCTGCTGGTTTACATCGGCACTAACACAAATAGATGGCAACAGTTTTGGGATAAGATTGTTCAATTTGGTGTAGAGCACCAAACTGCTTAAAACATTATATTAAAGCCACACCCAAACAAACTATTCTGCTGTTTCTGTTTTATCTTTGTCCAAAGGCAGTACCTTGAATCTGCATCTTATTCCTCCTTTTGCCATACAACAGGTATGTTCAATTTTACTATCCAGGAGGGTAGAGAGTAACGATAAGTCCATTGAACAAACATCATCATCCTGATAGGCCA
>VAPK010089672.1_pt1 | contig 11033 bp, 10 predicted proteins | sample 3395031 | NCBI WGS metagenome assembly VAPK01 (sample SAMN08290443, study PRJNA428436) | hydrothermal vent metagenome | isolation source: Deep-sea hydrothermal vent chimney 1 | place: Pacific Ocean: Juan De Fuca Ridge
CAGCTGATGCCGCTGCATCAGAAACTTGTGTGTAAAATTCTTCAGCTAAAGGCACAAGTGGTAAACGCATACTATTACTTCCATAGCCCATTTTATGTAACAACCACTTCACAGGAATTGGATTTGCTTCAACAAATAATTTAGAATGCAGAGGCTCCAATTGCTGATTAATTTCCTGTGCTCTTTTTCTATCACCAGCGATTGCAGCTTTACACATTTCATGCATCAAAGCAGGCGCAACATTAGCAGTTACAGAAATATCACCCTTTCCACCCATCAACATAAGTTCCATAGCAGTGCCGTCGTCACCACTAATAACATCAATATCACCCCCACAACGTTCCAGTATCTGACGAGCACGATCTAAGTCACCCGTTGCTTCTTTAATAGCAATAATATTTGAAATTTTAGATAAACGTTCTACCGTCTCAGGCAACATATCTCCAGCTGTTCTACCAGGCACATTATATAACAGCTGTGGAATAGCGACTTGGTCTGCAATTGCTTTATGATGCTGAAAAAGACCTTCTTGAGGTGGCTTATTATAATAAGGAGAAACGAGTAGCGCAGCATCAGCACCATCTTCTTTTGCAGCTTTCGTTAACTCTATTGCTTCTGCAGTACTATTCGAGCCAGTTCCTGCTATAACAGGAATATCACCTGCTACCAAATCAATAATCAGTTTAACAACTTTACGGTGCTCCTGATGTGAAAAAGTTGCTGATTCACCTGTAGTACCCATCGCAACAATGGCATCTGTACCATTTTTGACATGAAAGGCAACCAACGCCTCTAGTGCATCAACATCTAACTTACCCGTATTTGTCATTGGTGTTGCAAGAGCAACCATACTTCCTTGAAACATTACTTTCTACTCTTCAAATTTTATAAAGGCATTACTTAGTGCGTGCAGTCTAATGCCGACTATGAGGAAAGACAAGTGTTAGCCTGAAAATTTCATACTCAAGGCCAACCACTCTTCCCCTACCCTAGCTCCTGACCAAAGCATAAAATATAGCCATTAATATCTTTCATATACCATTCACGCATCCCATAAAAACGGGTAACTGGCGGCTGAATAACCTCAACCTGATTTTTCAAATGATTAAAATGGGCATCCGCATCATCTGTTCGCATATATAACGTTTGACTTGCAGTGATATCTACACCTGCAAGCGTAGGAAGTTCTGCTTCCATACTTCTTCTTGATTGAAACATAAATTCTGCACTAGCGGCATTTTCTGGATCAAATTTCATATTTGCCCAATCTAATTTTTTTCCTGCAGATAGTTCAGTGATAACATTACCTTCTTGCATCTCCAGTTCAAAGTTTGCAACCGCAACCACAAGTTTAAAACTAAGCACACTTTGATAAAAAATTGCTGTCTCAATAACATCATTTACCATTAGATTAGGGATAAGGGCATTATGCATTTTATATAACCTCAGCTATAGTAAGCCCATTATCATTCAGAGTTACAAACAAATATGAGCAAGGAATTAGAATTAGGTGAAACAGTACCAGACTTTGAGGCACCAGCCACGTCTGATTTGCACTTTAAACTATCAGATTACAAAGGGAAATTTAACCTAGTCCTCTATTTTTACCCTAAGGATAGTACACCAGGCTGCACCATTGAAGGAAATGATTTTAGTCATTTGCATGAGCAATTCAAACAAAAAGACACAAAGATTTTTGGCATATCAAAAGACACTATGAAGCGTCACGACAACTTTAGAACGAAACAATCCTTTCCTTTTGAGTTAATTTCAGATGTAGATACGAACATCTGCGAAAAGTTTGGTGTTTGGCAACTGAAAAAAACATTTGGTAAAGAATATATGGGCATTGTACGCAGCACCTTTGTCATTGACAAGAAAGGTGTATTACGTCACCACTGGGACAAAGTGAAAGTGAAAAATCATGCTGCTGACGTACTCGATACTATTAGTAACTTATAGGAATGAATAACAATGAAAATAAAAGTCATTGCTCAACATGAATTAGAACTTTCAGCATTTGATGAAGATGGTATAGAAATCATCCTTGAAAATAAAATGCAAAAACTTAGCGCACTCGCTATGTTTGTAGCTTCATTAGGACGCTGTACCTTTGCTGTACTCGACCACTATGCTCTACGTATGGATGTACCAATTGAAAATATTACTACAAACCTAGAATGGGATTTTTTAAGCGACCCTACTCGCTTTAAAACGATTACTATGAATATCTATTGGCCAGAGCTACCCGAAAAACGAGTTTCATCAGTAGAACGCGCATCTCATAAATGTGCAATTTCAAATACAATTAGAGACTGCGTAGATATAAACGTTAGCGTTTATAACAAACACTCTAAGTAACTTTAACTATGTGATATATATGCTTATGACTACTATAATGTATAGTAAAATTATATGAGACTTTTACGCGAGTCAGTGTCGAAAGAAAAACTGGATGAGTTTTCACTGATGGAAAATGAAGCTAATAATGCATTATTAGTAAGTTTTCAACGAAAAAACAGTGGAATTACAGCCATGTTTACTCATTATCTAATTCGTGCAAGGGTCTCTATATAAATGGCACCCCCCCCTTTTTTGAACAATTATCAACTTAAGGCACTCTAAGTATGAATAAAACTTTGATAATCACAATATTTGGCCCTGACCAACCTGGCCTTGTTAAGTCCATCTCAGAAACGCTTGAGAAGCACCAAGGTAGCTGGAGCGAAAGTCGAATGACCCATTTGGCAGGAAAATTTGCTGGTATAGTTAGCGTTTCTTTAGAAGTTGATAAAATCGAAAAATTAAAAAAATCACTGGATAAACTTCAAACTAATACTTTTAGAATTTTCGTTGAAGAAGCACCCACATTAACAGTCAAATCAATTCCAGAACGTACTTTAAGCTTAGAACTATTGGCGCAAGATCGACCAGGCATTATACATGATATTACACAGCAACTAGCCAAACTCAATGTCAATATTGAGGATCTTAAAAGCAGTGTCAAACAAGCCAGCATGTCTGGCGGTACTTTATTTTGCGCAAAACTAAAACTAAGCATACCACAAAACATCAAAATAGAAGTTGTACAAGAAACGCTGGAAGATATGTCAGACCAGTTTATGGTAGACCTTAATTTTTCAGACTAATAGCCCCATCAATTATACTTTTTATAAAAGATCAAAGAGAGAAAAATTCTATGAAGTTCCCACCTAAAACATCAATATTTATATCTACTATTGTCATATCTTCTCTATTTTCAACAAGCCAGCTATTGGCAAATAGCTGCTCAAACACCGATATAACCTTTTACCTACAAAAAGGTTTCACACATGATCAAGTCATCAGACTATGTGCTACTACTACTTCAAATACTACCACTAAACCCCATCTGCAGATTTCACCATCGACCACAAATTTTAACCATGTAAGTCCTCCTCCAACTAGGCAATACAATACTGCTCGTGAAGGTCAGGTGTATCTTGAGGCAGCCCTAAAAGCCAGCAATGTCAGACTGACCCCCCCCATACTCTCTTATAGCAGCAAAGAATGCATAGAATATGGCAATAGAAATAATTCTGATCTGAATAGTGAAGCCTGTGTAAACTCTAATATAACCATTAATTTAAACGGCCTCAACGTCATAAAAGCCTCGAAGGGTATTTTCCTAATCAAAAATGTTGAGTTAATAGTAGAAGGGAATATTAAACGTGAGTACGTCAACATTAATGCCATTAGAAGACAAGACCGAGAAGCTATTTTGTCCTTGCTACCAACAAACCCAAGGCAAATTAAGTTACCTGTAAAAAATGGAATAATCCCAAGTCAGGTTGTTGAAAAACTTAAACCTTATATTACACCTTAATCAAGTAAAAGCAGACGTAAAAAAGCACTTCCTAAGAAGTGCTTTTTTACGAAAAGAACTAGCACAGCAAACACTGCACTAGAAAATTCAATTAAAACTTATGACGAATACCAATAGAGAGGCCATCTGCGTCACCACCATCAGTTGACTGGATAGACTCACCATGACCAGCTCCACCTAACTTCGCACCATCAGAGATGGTAGCAAATTGTGCGTAAACATCAGTCTTCTTGCCTAACTTGTGATCATAACCGATAGCGAAAAGATCTGAATCGATTCCACCATCAACTTCACGATTGTAGTATTGACCTTTAACAGTACCAGCACCCACTTTGTATGCTGCACCAAGACCAACTACGTCTGCATCAACACCTGCATTATCTTCAGTCTGATAAAAACCAACTAATTTAGCAGGACCTACTTTGTAAGTAGCCATCAAACGAACTGCGTCAATATCTGCTGATCCTTCAAGATCATGAGTTTCGTAACCAGCACCAACCATAATTGGACCAGCGTTGTAGAAGCCATTGATACTGAATGCAGTATTGTCGTCAGATCCACCAAGGTCAGTAACATAAGCAGCTAGTGACTGGAAACCACCCATTTTAGGTGTTTGGTAAGCAATAACATTGTTTACACGTAGATCCCATGTACCTGGATTTGTAACGTTACGGTTTTGACCTAACTGTGTACTCCAGAATAAGTCAGCTTTACGACCAACTGTTTTAAAAGGAGTGTCATGACGACCAATAAGAATAGCACCAAAACCGCCAGCAATTCCTACAACTTGGTTACGATTACTAAATACAGAATCTTTTGGACTATTCTTTCCACCAGTATCCATTCCCCATTCAGCTTGATAAATAACCTTTAAACCAGCATTAAGTTCAGAAGATCCCTTAACACCAATACGTGAACTATTAGAGGCAACTGAGTTTATGCTCTTTACACCAGTTCCATCAGCATCAAGAATATCGTAAGATGCGTGAAGCTGACCATATAATTTAGTATCTGCTAATGCTGGAACTGAAACAGCTGCAGCAATAGCGATTGCGAGTAGTTTTTTCATAGTACTTACCTTTTCATATTTAATAATAAAAATTTAAAAAACGGATATATAACCCGAAAATTAATCTGCCTACCTAAAATATTATACCATCTGTCTCTTTTTTGCAACAAATATACCATTAATACTAAAGTAACAGTTTCTAATTAAAACAATAAAATCAAAGAACAAGCTATAAATGATTCTAATTCTAATTACTAGCATGACTAAACAACTAAAGGTGGCGTTATTACAACACTTTTCAGGGGGCGCTCGCTACTGTTGCTATATTACAAGATGACTTGGGAATGAATCCGATAGTGCAATCAACTACAATGCATATGAAGCACCAAAATCTAGTTAGTTGCAATCTGCATTGGTTTTTTTAGGTTTTTTTAGGTTTTTCAATAAGGATATATTTGCATATCCATCTCCCAACAAACCATGCTCTAACTGCCAAGTACGAATTGCCTCACGTGTTTTTGGACCAATTTTCCCATCAACATTTCCCGCATTATGTCCATCAAGGTTTAAGCACATTTGAATCTTTTCTATTTGATGTCGGCTTAAAGCCACATCATTTCGAGGCCAGACTCCTCTAATCCCCATTCCACCTGCAAGTAAATCACTTAGCTGTGTTACAGCTAAGGTATAACTGCTAGAGTTATTGTAAAGCTTGATTGCCTCAAAGTTGTGTTCAACCAAAAATATTGGGGCAGTTTTACCGGCTGGCACAAATAGAGAAGCGAGACGTTTAGGGTTTTGATACAACTTTCTATCATGTCGAACAACACCTAAATCTGCCCACTGCTCATACCTTAGCTGATAAAAAGATGAATTTAAACGCCAATCAAATTCTCTAGGTAACCTAACCTCTACTCCCCATCCTTCTTCCTTACGCCAACCATTCATGATGAGGTAGTTTGCTATTGAAGAAAAGACATCAGAATAGTTTTTCCAAATATCTTTTTTACCATCATTATTAGCATCAATGGCATAATCATAGTAAGAACTGGGCGTAAATTGCGGCTGCCCCATTGCCCCAGCCCATGACCCCATCATTTCTTCTGGCTTAATACTCTGTGTTTGAATAATACGAAGTGCAACATATAGCTCTCGCTCCGCATATGCCAGACGCTTTAGCTTAGAATGATTACTGGCATTATGCGCTAAAGTTGCTAAGGAACGGATCACACTTTTGCTCCCATAGTTACGCCCAAAATCACTTTCCATAGACCATATGGCCACAATGACTTCCTTAGAAACACCAAATTTTTGTTCTATTTCTTTAAATAAAAAGCGATGCTTATGAAGTTGTTTTACCCCCAACTGAATACGGTCTTTAGATGTTGCTTTATCAAGGTAATCCCAAATAGTGCGGGTAAATTCAGGCTGACTTGAATCTAACGCTACTACTTCTGAATCTACCAATACGTTTTTGAAAGTGCTGTCAAAAATCAAAGGAGTGATACCTTGAGCTAATACTTTTTCTTTAAATGATGATTTCCATTGATTGAAGTCTACATCTGCCTGAATATGCATCATCAAACATAGAGAAATGATCATTAAGACAACATGGGAAAGAAATTTATTAACTGGAAAACTCCTTTATGAATGCAAAAAAAAGGGCTATGTATTATATCTAAGCCTATTGTTTAGGCATCCATAATTCTAGAATAGTTTTTGTATTAAATATTTATTAATCCTTACCATATTGAAGGTGCAATAGAATTAAGCGTGAAGCTTCCTCATAAAGATCTTGGCGTATTAGCTTTTCTTCTTCGGCCTTTCCTAGAGCAAAATTTGCATCATAGATGAATGTTCTATCAATATTGATTCGCCTTTTGTCTCGCTCAATGTATTTATCATTCTTTGCAGGTAAACTAACACTATAATCAAAACGTAAAAAAAGTAGGTATTCTCTTGCTCTGCGTTCACGGGTATAGGCTACAACACGCCGGCCTTCTTGATAATTATGAATTTTAATTATTGTAGAAGCTGACTCAAGTAATTCACCACCTGCTTCTTCTAATTTAAGCTGAAATACTTTAACTAAATCATACCCCTGCCTTAAACCTTGAATCTGAACCTTTTGATACTTTAAAGGGAGACTTATGTTATTTCTAAGATGAAAACCACTATCAGTACAAGCTTGCATTACTAAAAATGCAAACATGAGAGGAACAACAATGACTAATCTAAATCTCATGGAGTTAATTAGCCACAATATTAATCAATCGTCCTTTCACAACAATGACCTTTCGTACTGTAACTGTTTCTAATAATTGTTTAATATTTTCATTTTCCATTGCTAAAGACTCAACCTGAGCATCATCAGCATCAACAGAAACATCTACCTTACCACGCAATTTACCATTAACCTGAATCATCATTTGCACTTTAGATTGAACCATCGCAGATTCATCTATTTCTGGCCATGATTGATCCATGACAGCACCCTCTTTACCTAAATACACCCAAAGAGTCTGACAAACATGAGGCATGATAGGAGAAAGCATTAAAACAATATGCTCTAAAATTTCCTGACGTACTGCCTGTGATTGTGAACTATTGTCATGAAATTTAGATAGATCATTAATTAATTCCATGTTAGCCGCAATCGCTGTATTAAAGGTAAATCGACGCGACATATCATCGCTTACTTTTTGTAAGGTACTATAGAGCTTTCGACGAATATTTTGTTGCTTATCCGTTAAATCCTTCTTATTTAGTTTCGTATCGTGGCAACTTTCAACATGATTAAACACCTGCTTCCAAAGGCGTTTAATAAAACGATTAGCGCCCTCAACTCCTGCATCAGACCACTCCATACTTTGATCAGGCGGTGCAGCAAACATCGAAAATACACGCAAGGTATCAGCTCCATAAGCTTCAATTAAAGCCTGAGGATCTACTCCATTGCTTTTAGATTTAGACATTTTACTCATGCCAGCCGCTTGGACTTCATTGCCTTGTTGATCGGTAACGTTGAGAACCTTACCTTTGTCATCACGTTCAATCGTTACATCAGCTGGTGCAACCCAATGCTTTAATCCATCTTCTTCAATAAAGTAAGTTTCTGCTAAAACCATCCCTTGTGTTAAAAGATTGGTAAAAGGTTCATCGCACTCAATCAAACCTTCATCACGCATCAATTTATTAAAAAATCGAGCATATAATAAATGTAAAACGGCATGTTCAATACCGCCTACATATTGATCTACAGGTAACCAATAATCCGCACGCTCATCCAGCATCGACTTATCATTATTTGGCCCAGTATAACGTGCAAAATACCATGATGATTCAAAGAAAGTATCGAATGTATCTGTTTCACGCCTTGCATCTTTTCCGCATTTAGGACAACTGGTTTCATAGAATTCAGGCATGTTTTTAATGGGAGAAGAACCTGATTCATCAAACTCAATATTAGTCGGTAAGACAACGGGCAAATCTTCATCAGGTACAGCGACTGCCCCACAATCATCACAATAAATAATGGGTATAGGACAACCCCAGTAGCGCTGACGTGACACACCCCAATCACGTAGTCGATAATTTATTGTCTTACGACCTTTCTCGTGTTCTTTTAAGAAATCTGCAATCCGATTAAATGCCTCATCTGAGGTCAAACCATTAAACTCATAAGAATTGATCAATATACCTTTTTCAGTATATGCCCCTTCTTCAATATTAATTTTATCTGCAGCAGCTTTTTTCGCAGAAGTAATCACCTGAGTAATAGGTAAATCATAGCTTTTCGCAAAAGCCCAATCACGCTCATCATGAGCAGGAACAGACATAACGGCACCAGAGCCATAACTCATCAATACAAAATTAGCGACCCAGATTGGCACACTTTCTCCTGTAATAGGATGTATTGCATTTAAACCAGTGGCAAATCCTTTTTTCTCCATCGTCGCCATTTCGGCTTCTGTGGTTTTAAGGTTTTTACATTCTTCTATAAATGTTGATAATTCTGGGTTTTCAACTGCAGCACGTGCTGCTAATGGATGCTGAGGAGCAACGGCAAGATAAGTAACACCCATCAGCGTATCAGGACGCGTGGTGAATACTTCCATCTCCTCTTTAGAGTTTTCTAATCCAAACGCTAGCTCAACACCTTCAGACCGACCAATCCAGTTCTCCTGCATGGTACGAACCTGTGCAGGCCAGTTTTCAAGCTTTCTAACATCATCAAGTAATTCATCAGCATAGGCCGTGATTTTAAGAAACCATTGATCAATTTCACGTTGTTCTACAATTGCACCAGATCGCCAGCCACGACCATCTATAACTTGCTCGTTGGCCAATACAGTTTGATCAATTGGATCCCAATTTACCGTTGCTTTCTTGCGATAAACTAAACCTTTTTCAAGTAATCTTAAGAAAAACCACTGCTCCCAGCGATAATAATCTGGTTTACAAGTAGCAAGTTCACGTGACCAATCATAAGCAAAGCCCATGGTTTTTAACTGTTCGCCCATTTCAGAGATATTGGCATCAGTCCATTGTGCTGGAGGTACATTATTTTTTATCGCTGCATTTTCTGCAGGTAAACCAAAAGCATCCCAGCCCATAGGCTGTAATACATTTTTACCTTGCATGCGCTGGAAACGCGAAATGACATCCCCGATGGTATAATTTCGGACATGCCCCATATGCAACTTACCACTTGGGTAAGGAAACATAGAAAGACAATAGAACTTCTCTTTATCTGGGTCTTCTGTTACTTCAAAAGACTTATTATCTGCCCACATTTTCTGAACGGCAGGTTCTATTTCTTGAGGATTATACTGATCTTGCATGCGCCTAGAATTCCCTACTTTGAAGGAGTGAGAGGATACCGAGGATTAACAGCTCCTGCTACTATATTTTCTATTTTCTGTTAATTTAACGACAGCTATAATTCTAACTTATTGTGAATATAAAATTAACCACAAGAAAAATATACCAAAGTCCCCAGATAGAAAATCGAAATAGAGTGTGACAATTTGGGGGTTTGGGATATATGGCACCCCCCCCTTTTTTACACAATTGTACTCATACCAACCTTTAGAACCTAAACAATCAGTTGATCTACCATTAACTGCAAAGAACTGGAGCCTCTAAACTCATTAACTTCTAATCGATACAGAAGATGGACCGTTTCACCTTCTTCTGGCCACTCACCCACATCAACATTAAAAGCAATAGCAGCAACGCTACGGCTTTGTCCCTCTGGCACTAATAGTAACTTTAGGTGCTTTTCTTTAAGCAATTGCTTTTTCACTAGCTTAAAACGATTATCAAAAGCTGGGGCAGGGAAATGTTGCCCCCAAGGTGCTGCGTAGCGTAATTCATCTGCTTGTTTAAGCTCGAATTCTTTGGCGTGGAGCTTGCCGTCACTGAAATGAACCTCTTGAAAAGTCTCTGTATTGACCTGCTTTGTCACAATATTGCAAATTGCTTCAGTGAATTCTGCTAGTTGATTTTTATTTAATGTTAATCCTGCTGCCATCGCATGCCCACCAAATTTATCCAGTAGACCAGGGTAATGAGTAGCCACTTCATCAAAAATATCACGAATATGTATTGTTGATATCGAGCGCGCTGAACCTTTAATTTCAATCTTATTATCACTTTCAGCACCAGCTAACTTATCATCAATGTTAGCAGGCGCGAATATAATCGCAGGTCGATTATAGCGCTCACGCACACGTGCGGCTAAAATCCCTATGACCCCTTGGTGCCAATTTTCTTTATACAAGCAAATCACGGGGGGTAACTCACCACTAAGCTTATCCTCATCAAGCTCTTCCAACAAAGTCAGAGCCTCTGCTTTCATGCTCTCTTCTATGGCTCTTCTTTCAATATTTAAATCATCCAATGCAGAAGCTAAATCCATTGCCTGTTGCAGGTCAGTAGCGAGTAAACACTCAATTCCTAAAGACATATCATCGAGTCTTCCCGCTGCATTTAATCTTGGGCCACAGGCAAATGCAAGATCCGTACTTACCGCATTATTAATATTTCGTTTTGCTATCTGAAATAAAGCTTGAATCCCTACACTGGCTTTTCCGCTACGCATTCTGCGTAAGCCTTGCTCAACCAGTATTCGATTATTTTGATCCAACGGCACAA
>VAPK010062528.1_pt1 | contig 11030 bp, 7 predicted proteins | sample 3395031 | NCBI WGS metagenome assembly VAPK01 (sample SAMN08290443, study PRJNA428436) | hydrothermal vent metagenome | isolation source: Deep-sea hydrothermal vent chimney 1 | place: Pacific Ocean: Juan De Fuca Ridge
GCGCCAAAAGCCAATTTTAACTCACTTGAAGATGTTTTTACACAGGTTTTGGTTCATGAGGAGTTTGTCACCAACGCTATTAACGAGCTTTATGGTCTTACAGTGGTAGAAAAAGATTACACTACCGGAAATTTCCTACAGTGGTATATCACCGAGCAGGTGGAAGAGGAGAGTACTATGCGTATTATTCTTGACAAAATTAAACTGGTCGGAAAAGACAAGGCCGGCATGTTTCATATTGACAAAGAGCTGGAAGCTATGGCGCAAAGTAGTGTCGCCGGCAATGCCTGATATTTTATGAATACGAAAGAGCGTGGGGATAGACTGTCCCGGTTAGTCTTTTTCCAGAGCCTGAGCTAGTTTTTGATACCAGCTGTCTCCAAACTTCCTGATGAAAGGGGCTTTCAGGTACTTGTATAAGGGTAGATTTTCCTGTTTTCCTTTTAACAGAGCGGCTTTGCAGATATCCCAACGATCATAATTGACCGCTGTGTGATGCTTCAGCTTTGACAATCTTACCGGATACAGATGGCAGGAGATGGGCTTTTGGAAGTCTGTTTTCCCCTCAAGCCAGGCTTTTTCGATGGCACAATAGCTGATACCATTTTCAAACCAGACAAAAGCACATTCACGGTCATTGACCAGCGGGGTAACATATTCACCATCTGTGTCATAATCAAAAACGCCGGTTTTCTCCACTACCTCAAGTCCTGCATGAGTCATGTAAGGTTTTATCTCTTCGAGGTAATCTTCCAGTATGGCGATTTCTTTTTCTTCCAATGGTGCCCCGGCATCACCTTCCACACAGCAATCGCCTGCACACTGCGATAAATCACAGGAGAAAGAGATATTTTTCAGCTCTTCTGAAACCAATGTATCATCAATCATTATCATGCTGCAAAAGTAAACAATCGGTAAGTCGGTTTATGCCCAATGATTATCTGGAAAGGAAGATTACCCACAATGAAAATAGTGTGTTACCAGCTCCATCACCTTTTCTTCGTCGTTTTCAATCTCTTTACGCAGGTTTTCATCGCGAAAAGCTTTCAGAAAATCAATATGATAATTCAACAGCCCTTCCGGAAATACATTGTATTTTGTGTAAATTGCCTTCTGTTTTTCCAGCATTTTTGCGGAAGCTACACATGATGTGGGAAGGTGCCCCAGCTTATTTTGTGCAGCTTTGTTTTCTTCTTTGAAGATATCCACATCCACGTATGTACTTTTAGCTACCTGCAATGGGTTTTCCAGCTCAAAGCCATGACGAGCGGCTACTGTAATGCCTGCCAACAATAGATAAACGTCAGCTGAGCCATCGGCATTGCGAATTTCAATGGTCTGTTTGTTGGAAAAGTCGGTTTTCTCATCGCTTTCCAGCGGGTTCACTTTGTGGATCATGTTCATAGGACGAGTCCATCCCAACGGCACACGCACCAGAACGGAACGGTTGCGGTCGCCCCAGCAAATAGTAGTGGGAGCTTCCTGGTGGGGAACCAGACGAAAATACGATGTTGGATTCATGTTGCCGAAAGCTGTCAGCGATGGTGCCATTTCCATATATCCGGCAATGACTGTTTTAGCCACATCGCTCAGCACACCATCTTTAATCATTAGATTTCTATTCTCTTTCATTACGCGGCTGTGAATGTGAAGGCCGCTGCCGGCTTTGCCCACTGTAATTTTTGGTGAAAATGTGACCGTAACACCATGCCGTGCTGCCAATGTCCTGATAATCCATTTGGCGATAACCAGTTGGTCAGCAGTATTTTCCACGTTGGTAGGAAGAAACTCAATTTCGTTTTGTTCGTAAACCATACCTTCCCGGGTAAAATTACCCACTTCGGAGTGTCCGTATTTGATGGTGCCTCCGGATTCGGCAATAAGTTTCATGGCCTCGGTACGAAAAGCTGCCCATTTGGAAAAGGGCGAAGATTCGTGATAGGCTTTCTGGTCTTCAGCCTTGAAAAGGCCGTCGGCTTCGCTAATGATATAATATTCCAATTCGCCCATGGCATCGAACGAGTAACCGGTTCTGCTCTTAAAAGCCTGATGTGCCTTTTTCAAAATATACCCGGGTGCGCTTTCTACCGGATTCCCCTTGCTGTCATAATAAGCACAAAGAATGTTCAACGTGGGAATTTCGGAAAAAGGATCAAGAAAAGCAGTTTTGTATCGGGGAATAACATACAAGTCGCTGGAGCCTGCTTCCACAAATGGGAAAAGGCTGGAGCCATCTACACGTTCACCGGCGGTCAGGATGTTTTCCAAATGTTCGCGGCTGCCAATAATGAAGTTCAGCGTCTTGAGACGTCCATCCCATCCCACATACCTGAAGTTGATCATTTGTATATCGTAATCCTCAATGAAACGGATGAGGTCTTCTTTGGTTAATTGTTCTGCCGGCTTATTCAAATACTGAATAACCGGATTCGGATTCATAGCTATTTTTTTGTCCATTTATTTAAAATTTTGACGCACAAACATAGGGATATTTTAGCTTGCTGCCGGTGTTTATGGCGCTTTTAAGTTCGTTAAAGACACTGTCTGGCAGTCTTTACGTCTGTGAGGAAGGAAAAGTTGGCATAATCATCGCTATTTAGAATATTTCTTACTAATTTTGCCGGTCTAAAAAGACAATCTTATGCAGGTATATATAAATCTTGGTATTGTTACGTTGATTACTTTTTTCTTCAATATTCCATGGGGCTACTGGCGGGCTTCGGTGAAGAAATTTTCCTGGAAGTGGTTTCTTGCTGTGCATTTGCCCATCCCATTTATCGTTTTCTTACGATTTTATTTTAAATTGGGTTTTCAGCTTTATACCTATCCGTTTTTGGTAGGAGCTTTCTTTTTGGGTCAGTTTGTGGGTGCCAGATATTATAAAAAACGGAAGGCCGCCACTATGGAAGTAGAAGCTTAGTTTCAGCCGGTTCGCGTACTTCAGTAACAGGCTTTTTGTATTTTTTCCTCTCTTGTGTGAAGAAGTCATAAACTTTTTTAAAAAAGTTAAATTTCCGATAATCTAAAGCCGGATTCCCAAGGTATTCCATACTTTTGCTGAAAATTCTTAGCAAATGAAGAAATTTTTACTTGGATTGTTTATTGTTTTAGGAGGCTTAACTGTTCGGGCACAGGATACGCTTACCTTTTTACAATATAACCTGTTGAATTACGGGAATTTCACCAGTTATTGTACCCAAAATAATAATAATGTTAGCAGGAAAAACGGTTATATAGGAACGATAGTGCATTATGTGAAGCCTGATATTTTTACAGTAAACGAAATAACCGGGAATCGTATCTATCATAAAGAGTTGCTCGATGATGCCTTAAACACGGATGGAGTAAACTATTACAGCATGGCTGTATCCCTTAGCCCTAATGATGCCTATCTTGTGAACATGCTTTATTACAACAAGAATAAACTTGGTTTGGCTGCCCATACTATTGCGCAAAGCTATGTGCGTGATGTGGATATTTATAAGATGTATTACAAGTCTGCTAACCTGAATCAGGATGATACCACATTTATTTATTGTGTGGTAGCGCATCTGAAAGCCGGTCGCGATTATGACGGGAGCACGTCAAACCAGGATAAGCGAAAGATTATGGCAAAAAACACCATGGATTACATCGCCTCTCACCATCCGGATGAAAATTATTTGCTCATGGGCGACTTTAACTTATATACCGACCAGGAGCCTGCTTTCCAGGAGTTCATCAATTATAGAGTTGCGGCGATTCGCTTTAACGATCCGGTAAACCAAATCGGCGACTGGCATAACAACGAAAAGTATGCTTTGTACCAATCCCAAAGTACACATACTGCTGACAATGGTTGTGCATCCTACGGAGGACTTGACGACCGGTTTGACTTTATTTTGCTTTCCAATAATGTAAAATACGGGAATAAAAAGGTAAAATATGTTGCCGGGAGTTTCCATGTGGTCGGACAGGATGGTAAGCATTTTAACCTGGCTCTTGACGATCCGCCTACCAATACTTCTGTACCGGCAAACGTACTGAACGCACTTTACAATAATTCTGATCATCTTCCTGTTACGCTAAAAGTTACCGTAAATCAGCCCACAGGAATTCCCCAAGTTCATACGAATATTGACAAGTTGAATTTTACCAACCCGGTAAAAGACGAATTGAACTTTAATGTAAGTGCTGATAGAGCAATAAGCCTTCAGGTAGAGGTCTTTTCGCTGGTGGGGAAAAGGGTAATGCAACACCAATTCTCTATTTATAAAGGCCGGTCACAGCAAACAATGGATATAAGCAGGTTACCCAAAGGCCTTTATATTCTACGCTTTACCGAACCAAACGGACATAGTTTCAGCCGGAAACTACTGAAATATTGATTTGTGATTTCCTTTTTCTATGAAATATCCCGGCTGTCAGGTTTTGTGAAGACTTAAGGGCTTAACGGGATTTTATGACTACTGTTAGTTCTTTTTTGTATTTTCACCCTGTTGTAATGTCAAGTTTGCTAAAATGGCTAAAACTATAAAGAAAACACTACGTATTTCCGGCATCATTCTGCTCCTCATAGCTGTGTTTATTTTTGCTTTTAACAGTATTGTTGCTAAAATTATTGAAAAGAAAATTGATAGTTTTCTGGTGAATGAACAGTTGAAACATTACCATATCAAATACACCAGTGTCGGTTTTAATTTGTTAAACCGCTCTGTAAGCCTGACAGGTTTTAGATATTTCCCAGATTCCGTCTTTCTCAACAGCCTTGATAAATCAGATATCAGCTCCATAGCACCGGAAATTACTGTTGGCCGGCTCACTGTTTCAGGCATTGACCTTCAGGCCGTGTTATATGATCACACCCTTGTCATTAAAAAAATAGCTGTAAAAAAACCGGTAATAAAGTTGTATAAATTTAATGGTAAGCTGCTTCCCGCAAATGAGGAACAGAAAAAACGACTTTCCTTTGAAGATTCCATACATCTGGCAGGCATTAAAAGTATTTCGATTGGGACTATTGCTTTTAACAAAAGTAAATTTGAAATCTACAATTATAAACAGAAGAAGAATGTACTGACAAGCAAAGACATCGCCATCACCATACGTGGATTGATACTTAAACCGAGCGGTCATGGCAATGCTTATTTCTATCCTGCACTAAATGATGCTTCCCTTGTGGCAAAAGATAATGTACTTGAGCTGGGAAACCATCTTTATGAAATTGCATTTCAGCAGCTTGCCGTTAATTTGAAAGGTCAGTCCTTGGTTTTCAAAGGGTTTCATTACAGGCCGCTTTATTCCAGGGATGCTTTTTCAGAACACATAAAGTTTCAAAAAGAGCGCTTCGACATGCAAGCCGGAGAAATTGCTTTTACAGGAGTCAATTTTTACCGTTTTCTAACGGAAAATCAAATTCGCATAAGAAAAATTAGCGTTTCTGATGCTTCTATCAATCTTTATCGTGATAAACGTGTGCCTTTTAACCACAGCCAGCGACCACTTTTGCCAAACCAATCACTGAAAAGAATGAATGAGAAGCTTAAAATTGATACGGTGCTGATAAAAAACACCCGTTTCGATTATGGTGAAATGACAAATTTGAGGAGTCAACCGCTGGTCATCTACTTTACCCATCTTTCGGGAACCATTATCCATATTTCAAACTTTCCTTATTTGTGGAAAAAAAACAGTATGAAAGCAACCTTTAAAGGACGGCTAATGAAAAAGACGCCGATGAATGTTCAGTTTGTTTTTCCACTTGCGGTAAAAAGTGATACTTTCTATTTCAGCGGTGCTGTTTATGGCCCGGTACCGTTTTCTGTTTTTAACCCGGCTATTTATCCTGCTGCAGGATTGAAATTTAACGGTGGTATACTGGATAAGCTTACATTCAGTGGAAGTGCCAACCCAATCTATTCCTCAGGAACCATGTTGATGCTTTATCACAACCTGGATCTGCAGGCAATGAAAAAGAAAGAGGTGCAAACTACCAATAAATTTTTGAGCTGGGGAGTCAACTCTGTTGTACGAAAAAATAATCCTCACAAAGGGGAAGGTAAGAAGGCAAAAGCAGCTTCCATGTTCTTCCGGCGCGACATTGAAAAAGGGTTCGGGAATTTCTTCTGGAAAACGCTCTTCAGCGGAATGAAAGCCACCATGCTGCCCAGTGTCAACACCATAAACCGGAAAAATATACAGTCTGTATCACATACCGGTAAAAAGGAGGAGTAATGCTCTTGAGAATGCATAAAAAAGCCGGAGAAATCTTCCTCTCCGACTTTTAACTTTTACTCTTCCTCACTTTGCGAAGCTTCGTATTCTTTCAGCAGTTTGTCCTGTACATCCGATGGAACCTGCTGGTACTGATCAAACTCTATGGAGAAAACACCGCGTCCCGAGGTAATGGAACTGAGTGAAGTAGCATATCTTGCCATTTCGGCCCCCGGAACTTTGGCACGGATAATCTGGTTTTTACCCTTACTTCCCATACCCATAATCATTCCGCGACGACCTTGTAAATCAGTCATCACAGCACCCATCATATCTTCGGGAACAATAATCTCCACATCATAAACAGGTTCCATAATTTTTGGGCCGGCATCCTTAAAAGCCATGCTAAACGCATTTCGCCCAGCCAGTTTGAAAGAAATTTCATTGGAATCGACCGGGTGCATTTTGCCATCATAAACATACACGATGATGTCGCGGGCATAAGAACCTGTAAGTGGGCCTTCGGTCATACGTTCCATAATTCCTTTCATAATAGCCGGCATAAAACGGGCATCAATAGCTCCGCCAACAATACAGTTGTTGAAAATAAGTTTTCCTCCCCAGGGAAGATCATGTACTTCAGTGCCCCGAACCGGGAAGTCGGTCGGTTTTTTATAATCCTCCACATAAGGCTGGATACGCATGTGTACTTCACCGAATTGTCCCGATCCTCCTGATTGTTTTTTATGCCGGTAACTGGCATCGGCCATTTTGGTAATGGTTTCCCGGTAAGGTACTTTCGGGACAAAAATTTCTACCTCTAAACCGTTGGCTTTGGTGAGATACCATTTTACGGTATTCACATGAAATTCACCCTGGCTTTTTATAAGAAGTTGTTTCAGTTCACGTGAGAACTCGATACCCAGACTGGGGTCTGTTTTGTGCATTTCGTTAAGCAAAACACCCAGTTTTTCATCATCGGCAGAGTTGGACGCTTTGATGGCTACAGTATAAAGAGGATTGGGAAGGGTGAAGGGCTCAAATCCGGCATCGGCATTTTTAGGATCAAGCAATGAGTCTCCGGTTTGTACATCTTTCAGCTTAATGGTTGTGGCAATATCACCGGCTTCCACTTTTTCAACTTTGTCACGACTTTTACCGTTGATGGCAAACAACTGGGTAATTCGTTCCTTGTTGTCTGTACGGGGATTGATCATGTCCATTCCTTCGGTAATCTCACCACCGTAAACTTTAAAGTAAGAGACCTCCCCAAGATGCTGCTCAATGGATGTCTTGTAAATAAACAAGGCAGCCGGCTCGTCCACCGAGTAATGAAATTCTTTTCCGTCGGTTGTTTTTCGGCCAGGCATATCACTGGGAGCAGGGCACGATTTGCTTATAAAGTCAAGCATTCGGGTAATACCAATTCCCTGTTTGGCCGAAGAGACCATGACCGGGAAAATAGCACGGGTGATGAGCCCCAGACGCAATCCTTCGCGCATCTCGTCGATGGTCAGCGTGTCGTTCTCAAAATATTTTTCCATGAGTGCTTCATCACCTTCGGCAGCATTTTCAATCAGTTTCAAATTTAAATCTTCGGCTTTGGCCAGCTCTGCTTCCGGGATGTCGGAAATTTCAGGTTCCCCGCCATCAGTTTTGTATTTCAACTGTTTCATTAATACTAGGTCGATAATGGTATCGAAATTTTCACCGGTGTTCACCGGATATTGAACAATGGTAACTTTATCGCCAAAATAATCTTTAATGGAGTTGACCGCGTCATCAAAATTTGCAGCGTGATGATCCAGTTGGTTCATCACAAATACCACCGGACTATTGGCTGCCACTGTTTGACGCCAGGCGGTTTCGGTGGTAGCTTCAACACCGGCCTGGGCATTCACCATGAGCAAAGCAGTGTCGGCAACATTCAGTACAGCAATGGTTTCACCAACATAATCGGCAAATCCCGGCACATCAAGCAGATTAATTTTTTTATTGTCGTAAAAAGTGTGGAGTAGGACTGAATGGACAGAGTGTTCTCTTTCCTGTTCTATAGGTTTGTAGTCGGAAACCGTATTTTTGTCTTCTATGGTTCCTTTCCGTCCTATTACTTTTCCTTCCAATAGCATGGCTTCAGCCATAGTTGTTTTCCCCGATTTGGCACCGCCAATCAGTGCAACATTTCTAATCTCACTTGTTTTATATACCTTCATATACTGTTAATTTTAAATCGAATAGTGTTAATATTGCTGTAAATAATTTATTATTCATATTAAGTACGTCCTGTTTTCTCTCTATAAAGCCTGATGAAGTTTTTAAAAGTCAAAAATTCCAAAATAGATGCTGAAAAGCTATCAGGCCGACAAATGTAAAAAAAATCAAATTAGTAATGAACAACTGTTTTTAAATTCATTCTAAAGTATATAATTTGTAATAGTTAAAAATTGCGGTTTGGATATCGAAGCTAAAAAGTTCAAAATACTTGCTTTTTTAAAAAAAAAGTTGTACTTTTACACAGTTTTTCCTTTCTGAGGATGAGAGAAGTATGTGCATTTGACTGGGCGGGGAAAGGGAAACGGCGTTCTTAAAATCTCATATTGGGAAAAATATCTCATATTGGGAAAGATATTTCGAATTAATAAATATTCCAAATAATGCGGAAGAGCTTGTTAATAATGAGAAACAGCAGAATGACGAAATTTTGGAATAAAACTTGTTATAGTAAAAAAGGTATTTTAAAAAATTATATGTAAAAAACTCTACCGAGCAACCTGGATGAAAACATCTGTTAAAATATTGATGCTATTTTCGGTTATTTTTTGTTCTGTTTCTTTTGTTTTGGGGCAAAACATTCCTCAAAACAATAAAACGCGGAAACAGTTGATGTGGCAATTTAACACGGCAACAGTTCCTGCCGGATTCCGGGCGGGGCTTCAGTGGCAAAAATTTATTAAACCCCGGCACAAAGAGAAATCCACGAGCGGCTTCACTTACCATATTGATACTGCTGTGGTTTATTCCAATGGTGTCAATCCCCAACGATACATTTATTTCTACGATTCTGCCGACAATAAAACAGCGAGTTATATTGAACTTACAGTGAATGGAAACTGGAGTTATGTTTCTATGGATACTGCTACGTATGATTCTGTGGGTAACAGGTTAACTTTGCTGTCAAAAACGTGGAACAATGGCAACTGGGTAAATGCTTCCTTGTCTGTCAGTACTTATGCAGTGAATCATAATGTTGTAACCGATGTAGGTAAAATATGGACAAATGATAAATGGATAGCCACCGATAGCAGTCACTTTACTTATGATTTTAATGGAAATAAAGTAGCTTCTTTTCTTGCCAACTGGAATGATTCGGCTTGGGTAAGCAATAGTTTTAATCTGTATTCTTACGATTCTTTAGGTAATCTGAAACTTTCACTTAATGAGCTGTGGCACGATTCGCTGTGGATAGACAATCAGCGGGTAACGTATGTTTATGATTCAGCTTCCAATTTAATTAACGGATTAATACAAAATTGGGGAGATACCAGCTGGGTTAATCTTTATCAGGAAAATTACACCTACGATTCCGTAAGAAACCGGTTATCCTATACCGGAGAAATCTGGAATGACAGTGTTTGGGTCAATGATCAACATTATGCGTACACATACAATGAGTTTAACCAACTCGATGCCGGAATTGGCGAGAATTGGATTGACAGCACCAGTGTCTGGAATAATTTTGAAAAAGGACAATATACTTACGATAACTATGGTGGTATAGAAACATATTTGTACCAACAGTGGAAAAGTGATACGGTTTGGGGTAACGTTTCCCTTTCGCAATATAATTATGATAGTGTGGGGAATGCCTATCTTGGAAATTACTACACTTGGGATTCAACGGGAAACTGGTCTCAAAATAACGATGGCGTGTTGCAAATTTTCTATAATTATGGTAGTATTATCACGTATTTTACCGGCTATCAGGCTGATATTAAGTACAATGCTCCGCTCTCAACAGGTATTAAAGAAAAGTCGGAAGATTTTGTTTCGCAATACAATTGTTTTCCTAACCCGGCATCAGACCGTATGACCATTCAACTGGGGCTGAAACAGGGAGAGTATGTAAATTTGAATTTGTATGGTTTGACCGGGAATAAAATCTCTACTATTTACGAGGGAAGATTGAGCAATGGCCTGCACAGTTTTGAAATACCAATTTCACAACTTCCTTCTGGAATTTATCTCGCATCCCTTTTGTCGGGGAATTACGTTAAAACGATAAAACTTGTTGTAAGAAAATAATTTGGATTAATGAAAAAGAAGATAGAAAATATAAACGTTAAAATTTAAAATCATGAAAAAACGTATTCATTTATTAACGACATTCTTCCTTGCGGCTTTAATGCTTGCTTGGAATATGAATGCAACGGCACAAACACCTTTTGTTAAGGTTTTGCAGCCGAATCATTCTAACATAACCTGGGCATTAAAAACAAGGCATCTGATTTCGTGGAATGATAATTTTACAAAACCCGTGAACATAGATTTAGTTAATTATGGCACGCACGACACCTTGAGGTTAGCATCAAATGTTAGCGGGAGTAGCTATTCGTGGTATATTAATACAGCTAAAAAATATACGAATGGAACGTTATCCTCAACATCGGTATCAATTCCCACAGGTAAATACTACAAAATACGGATTTCTAGTGCTGTTAGTTCGACATATTCCGATATGAGCGACAAATATTTTGAAATAGCGAATTCTGAAAAAAACACAAGGGTACACGTATTGCAGCCGAACCATGCAAACATTCAATGGGCATTAAAAACGCACC
>VAPK010184110.1_pt1 | contig 11029 bp, 6 predicted proteins | sample 3395031 | NCBI WGS metagenome assembly VAPK01 (sample SAMN08290443, study PRJNA428436) | hydrothermal vent metagenome | isolation source: Deep-sea hydrothermal vent chimney 1 | place: Pacific Ocean: Juan De Fuca Ridge
GCATTTGGTTGCAGTGAGACCCGGTCATAGCCAGTGATCTCAACCAAGGCCTGCTCTAGATCGGCTATGAGTTTGCGATAGCCAACAGTCTGATCTGCTGGTGCGTAGGGGTGGATGTTGGCGAACTCTGCCCACGTCATTGGCTCCATCTCTGCCGCCGCGTTGAGCTTCATGGTGCAGGATCCGAGCGGGATCATGGTTCGATCCAGAGCAAGGTCTCGGTCGGCAAGCTTGCGCAACCAGCGCAACATCTCGTGCTCGGACTGGTACCGGTGGAAGCGGGCGTCGGTCAAGAACTCGCTGGTTCGACGGAGATGGGAGGGGATGCTGTTCGGCTCGATGCCATCGGGCATCTCCTCCAGGCCATCCACCACGAAATCAAAGGCGGGTGCCAATGCCTGCAAGGTGTCGATGGTGGTTGTCTCGTCGAAGGCGATGCTGAGGGTGTTGCCGTCGATCAGGTTCAGGTTGATCTCGGCCTCAGCGGCCGCAGCCACGATGACAGCTGCCTTCCCTGGAGCAGCCACGGTGATGGTGTCAAAGAAGGATTCGGTTACTCCGTAATCGGGGTGGGTGCCGAGGAGCAGGGAACGGAACTGGTCAGTGAAGTAGTGCACCCGCTTGGCGATCGTGGTGAGTCCGGCGGGGCCGTGCCAGCAGGCATAAGAAGCAGCGATGTTGGCCAGCAAAGCCTGGGCGGTACAGATGTTGGAGGTGGCTTTCTCCCGGCGGATGTGCTGCTCACGAGTCTGCAACGCCAGCCGGTATGCGGGGTTGTTGGCCGAGTCGACTGAGACCCCCACCAGACGGCCGGGCAATGAGCGAGCCATCTTCTGCTTGGTGGCCATGAAACCAGCGTGAGGGCCGCCAAAGCCCATGGGCACACCAAAACGCTGGGCCGAGCCAACCACCACATCGGCTCCCAACTCGCCGGGCGGAGTGATGAGGGTGCAAGCCAGCAGGTCGGTGGTGACCGCAACCCCCACCTTGGCCGCGTGACTGGCTTCAATCATTGGGGCAACATCGACAAGGCGGCCGGACGAGCCGGGCTGGGCGATCAATGCGCCATAGACGGCTTCCAGCGTTTCGCTCTCTGGTGTCAGCTCGACCGTTGGATCACCGATGATGATTTCGATGCCAAGCGGCTCGGCTCGAGTCTGCACCACGGCGATGGTCTGGGGGTGACAGTCAGCATCAACAAAGAAGGACGAGCGCTTGGATTTGTCCGCTCGCCGCAGCATGGTCATGGCTTCAGCGGCTGCGGTTGCTTCATCCAACATGGAGGCATTGGCCAGCTCGCAGCCAGTGAGGTCAGCAATCATGGTTTGGAAGACGGTAAGCATCTCCAAACGGCCCTGGCTTATCTCCGGTTGGTAGGGCGTGTAGGACGTGTACCAGGCCGGATTCTCAATCATGTTGCGACGGATCACGGCCGGAGTGATTGTGTTGTTCCAACCCAGGCCGATCAGGGAAGTAAGGACCTGGTTCTGGTCGGCCAGCAGCCGTAACTTGGCTTGAGCTTCGGTCTCGGTGAAGGGTCCGCCGGTGGTTAGCGGTTCGTTGATCTGGATGTTCTCGGGCACGGCCTTGGCTACCAGGGCGGCACCGGATTCATAGCCGAGCTCGGCCAGAAGCTTGGCTTGCTCATCAGCGGTGAGAGAGATGTGGCGATCGGCAAAAGAGTGGGCATGAGAGTGGTGGTCAGTAGTCATGAGACAGGTTCCTGGCAGCTCTAGCGGCGGTAGTTGTGGGCGACGAAGGGAAGATCAACAACGGTGACAGCGACATCGCTGCCCCGAACATCGGCGATGAGTTCGGTACCAACGGTGGCGTATTCGGGCGGGATGTAGCCCATGGCGACTGGGTGCTCCACCGTTGGTCCATAGCCCCCGGAGGAGACTTCACCTGCTGGCTCACCGGCTGGAGTCTTGAGTGAGGTGTGATCCCGAACGGGTCGCCGACCAGTTGCCGCCAACCCGACTCGCACTCGGGAGGGGCCGTTGTTGTACTGATCCATGATGATGTCGGCCCCGGGGAAATCCTTGGCTTCACGTCGACGCTTTGGCATGGTCCATTTGAGATCTGCCTCTACCGGGGTGATTGTCTCATTCAGATCATTGCCATAGAGACAAAGGCTGGCCTCAAGGCGAAGGGTGTCACGGGCGCCAAGACCAGCAGGCTTCACCTCGTCTTGAGCCAGCAACCAGCGAGCCAACGACTCGGCTGCTTTGCCGGGCACGACAATCTCTAGGCCGTCTTCGCCGGTATATCCGGAGCGAGATACGGCGAGGGAAACGGGAGCTTCGTGGCCGTGGAGGCTCACCTCAACGGCCAGGGCCTCCATAAAAGCCATACCCGAAACTGCTGGGGCCAAGCGAGCGAAGGTGGCGACTGCCTTTGGGCCCTGCAGAGCCAGCAGGGCTACATCGGTCCGTTCAATGATATTGACCTTGGCCGGACCATCGGAGGGCAGGTTGGCCCGGAGATGGGGGAGATCAATATCACGACGAGCAGCGTTCACGATGATCATGAGATGTTCGCCAACATTGGTAATCATCAGGTCATCTATCACGCCCCCCTCATCGTTGGTGAACAGGGCGTAGCGAATCTTCCCCGGCTTGAGAGTGGTGAGGCCAGCCGGAGTGAGCCGCTCCAAGGAGGCAGCAACATCTTCACCGTGGAGTTCGACCACTCCCATGTGACTAACGTCAAACAGGGAAGCAGAGGTGCGACACCAGTTGTGTTCGGCCACCACTCCTTCGTATTGGATGGGTAGCTCCCAGCCCGCGAAGTCAACCAGGCGACCACCAAGTTCGGTGTGCAGGCTATGAAGCGGGGTGGTTTTCAGGGTTGGATCGGACGCTGATGACATGGGTACCTCAAAACGGTGAACGTTCGGTACCCCCTCTGTCACAAACCTGAGAGTTTGGCGGCAGTCCAATTGGCACGGAACTGCGCTTACACCTTCGGTGGCCGGGCACCCGCCTATGTGGGGCGGACCTGACGCTCTCCAGAGTGGTCAACGCCTTGCGGTACAGGTGCCTGAGAGTTTCCGGGGCGGTTGCTCCTTCGGCGGGCCAGTCAAAGCTGACCGCTCTCCCACAAGATGGTAAGACCAGCCCGCAGGCTACCCGGCTGATCAGCCATTGATGACCCGTGGTTGCTGACCTGTGATTGATGACCTGTGATGAACGGCGTCAGCCTGGTATGAGCACGGCGAACGTTACTTTGGTGGAGACTGGTTGTCGTGACCGCCTCAAGATTTTCAATGCTAGGGACCGATACCCAGTGATGAACCGAATTGTGATGAACCGAATTGTGATGAACCGAAATCCAGGATCTCGATTCTCGCGTCTACCGGTGATTGCAGCTGTCGTTCTTTCACTCCTGCTTGTTGCCACGGCGGCTCCATCAGTGGCCGGAGCGGAAACCCGACCCGATACCGCTTCCCTGCAGGTGGAACGCCTGTACCTGGCTTACTTCGAACGGGCACCGGAAGCCGCTGGTCACAGTTACTGGACCCGACAGCGTCTCGGTGGCCAGTCGTTGGCGTCGATCTCCCAAGAGTTCTCCCGCAGCGATGAGTTCAAGACGACCTATGGCTCATTGTCCAACGAAGCTTTTGTCACCCTGGTGTATGGCAATGTCTTGGACCGGGCACCGGACGCGTCGGGCTTGGCCCATTGGACCGGGCAGCTCGATTCTGGCGCATTGACCCGCGGTGAGGTCATGATTGGCTTCAGCGAAAGCCTTGAGTTTGTGCTCGGTCTTGACCATCTGGATGGCGAGCCAGTCAAGCGGCTCTACCGCGCCTTCTTCCTACGAGAGGCCGACGCCGATGGGCTCAACTATTGGTGGGGCCGACAAATCGCTGGCATGTCGCTGGCCGAGATTGCCCAAGAGTTCGCCGGTGAGGCCGAGTTCGTTGCCCGCTACGGATCCCTCAGCGACCCAGAGTTTGTGCAACTGGTCTATCGCAACGTCTTGGACCGAGAACCCGACGCTGGAGGCCTGGCTTTCTGGACTGACGAACTGGCGTCGGGTCGTCTCAATCGAGGGACAGTCATGGTTGGCTTTAGCGAAAGCCCAGAATTCTCCGGCAACCCAGCCCCAGCATCAGGCACCACCATTGCCGGCTGTTCATTGTTCCCGAGTAATTCATTCTGGTACTCCTCGGTTGCTGACCTGCCAGTCTTAGCAAACAGTCAGGCCTACGTGAACCGCCTCGGTGCCGACACGAACGCCCACCCCGATTTTGGTGCTGGCTTGTGGAACGGCTCTCCCATTGGCATCCCCTACACCGTGGTGCAGGATCGTGGAGATGACACGGCTGTTTCATTCACCTACGGCGATGAGAGTGACGCCAGCCCCTACCCAGTTCCGGCAGATGCTCCGATCGAAGGCGGGAGTGACCGCCATGTCTTGGTGGTCGAAGCCGGTGTCTGTGTCTTGCATGAACTGTTCGCCGTTGATTGGCAGAACAACGGGACCATTCAGGCGGGCAGTGGTGCGCGTTGGGACCTTTCTTCCAACGGCATGCGTCCCGACTCCTGGACTTCGGGTGACGCGGCTGGCCTACCAATCCTGCCTGGACTGGTTCGCTACGATGAGGTGGCATCCGGATCAATCAACCATGCCATCCGCTTCACCGCCAACGTTACCGACGACTCCTACGTCTGGCCGGCCTCTCACTTTGCTGGCAGCGACGCAGCCGACCGACCCCCAATGGGAAGCTGGGTCAGGCTCAAAGCATCAGTCAACCCCGATGACTTCACCGGACAAGCCCGGGTGATCGTTCTTGCTTTGCAGGAGCACGGTGCGATCCTGGCCGACAATGGTTCGTCATGGCTCTTTAGTGGCGTGCCGGATGAGCGGTGGGACAATCAGGATCTGCGCCAATTGCGTGATCTTGATGGCAACATGTTTGAGTTCATTGATGCGTCGTCGCTCCAGATCGAAGCCGACTCCTACGCAGCCAGGTAGGCCCGGCGAGCTCAGGCCTATTGCTCGATCAGGCCTATTGCTCGATCAGTGCTTGCAGCTTGGCGTCCACGGCTGAGGTGTCATCATCGAGTGCAGTGATCCGGCTCAACCAGGTCATCGAAACCTCATCATGCATGATGGCGCAGGTATCGGTTCCCTCTGGCTGGTCAACCGCATCCCCATACTCCAGCTCGACGTGGTAACTACCAACGTGACCCTCCTTGGGTTCGAGCCAAGCCTTGGTCCAGGTTCGGGGAGGCCGGTTACCGATCTCGGTCCAGTTCCACTTGGCCAGCTCATCAGTGGGCAGATTTGGGACATTGATATTGAGCACGCTGGCGGTCTCCGGAGGGTTCTCTAGCATGGCGGCCGCAGCGGCGGCGGCGACGTCGGCCGCTGACTGCCACTTCTGATTCTTGACCGTTTCTTCCCACGCTTGGCCCTCAACGCCAAAGACGTCAGCCCGTTGGCTAACAGCGATGCCACTGATGCCACCATTGCGACCGGTCAAGCAGGCCCCGACAGTTCCGGAGTGGTACACGCTTCGTCCAACGTTAGCGCCCGGGTTGATGCCACTAATGATGAGATCGGGAGTGAAACCGAAGGCCCCCATCCGGGCAAACATGACGCACAGGGCCGGTGGGCCAGACACCGACCAGGCCTTGTCGAAACCTTCTACGTGAGCTTCGTGCACCTCGGGCTTGATCTCCCAGATGGCTCCAATGGCCGCACCGGCGCCCGAATACTCAGAATCTGGGGCGATGATGGTGACGTCACCAAGTTCTTGCATGGCCCGGGCCAGTACATGAAGTCCGACCGAGTCGATGCCATCGTCGTTGGTGAGCAGGAGTTGGGGTCGTGAAGCCATTGGCTGTGACCCTACAGGCCGTGACTGACGACTGGTTAGCCACCCCGTAGCCAGACTGTCACCACCCCGGCAGCCAGCCGGTAACCACCAGGTAGTCTCGACCCGGTGACCGGACGCCAACGAGGGATTCTGCTGGCTTCGTGCGGCATGCTGACCATCAGCACCGACTCGCTGTTTACCCGCGTTGCCGACGCCGAGGCCTTCGACATCACCTTCTGGGTCGGTGTGCTATCGGTTGGAGTGATGTTGGCGGTTGTGGTGCTGTATGAACGAACGACCCCGGTAGCACTGTTGCGAAAAGATGGTCCAACACTCCTATTGTCCGCGGCACTTCAGGCAGCCATGACCACCTTCTTTGTCCTTGCGGTAAAGAACACCTCGGTATCCAATGTGGTGGTCATCGTTGCTGCCTCGCCTCTGGTGGCTGCTGCCTTCGGTTGGATCTTGCTCCGTGAAGCGGTGACCCCCCGGGTGTGGGTTGCCATTGCGGTATGCACTGCGGGGATTGGTGTGGTGGTCTCCGGCTCACTGGCGGGAGGCAGCATCATCGGCGACTTGCTGGCCATGGGAGCAGTTATCAGCTTTGGACTCGGTGTAGTTGTCTTGCGTGGTAACCCCGAGATGAGCAGGCCGATGGTGGTTGGGTTGGGCGGCCTGCTGATGGCGTTGTTCGCCGCGTTCCCTGCCCAGATCTTTGGACACAACACCAAAACGTGGCTGGTGTTTGGCGCCATGGGCATCGTGTTTGGTCCACTTTCCCGAGTCATGCTTGGTAGCGCTCCCCGCTACTTGTCCGCAGCCGAGGTTGGCTTGTTCGTGCCGATCGAAACGGTGCTTGGAACCCTGTGGGCATTCCTGGTCTTCGGTGAGGTTCCAGCCATCCAGACCTGGATTGGTGGCGCCATTATTCTCGGCGGCCTGTTGTGGGGAATCTGGCCCCGAAACGAGACTGTCGCCGCAACCGGGTGAGATAGTTAGTTGTTGAGAAGGAGTAGGGCCTCGTTGGCAAGAGACTCAACCTGCTCGATGTAGGCATCGGTGTCGGCCTCCTCATCACCCATCACACCCTCTAAGTAGCGGGCCAATACACCTTCAATGATGGCGGCGAGGCGCCAGTTCTGGAAAGCTCGGTAGTAGTTGATGTCGGCGATCTCAAAACCAGTCCGTTCAACATAGCGAGCCACCATCTGGTCCCGAGTGAAGAATCCGCCGATGATCGTTGGGAACGCGGTTGCCCCACGTGTGGTCTCCTCACCATCTTCCACCCAATTGTTCAGCAGATAGCCGAGGTCGGCTAGGACATCACCCAGGGTGCACAGCTCCCAGTCCAATACACCAAGAACGTCCCCCTTACTCGAATCAACCAGGAGGTTGCCTAAGCGGTAGTCGCCATGGACGACTCCGGTATAGCGCTGCTCGGGCTTGGCCGCCACCAGCTTGGCATAGGCCTGTTCCATCGCTGGAAGCTCCCTCGTCTTGGTCTTCTCCCATTGCCCATTCCAGCGGCGCAGCTGACGATCCAGGTAGGCCTCCTTGCGTCCAAGCTCACCGAGGCCAATGTCATCGGGATTAGCCAGATGCAGATCAGCCAGCACATCAATGGTGTTTTCGCTCAGGGCGGTTCGGGCCTGCATCGAGGTCATGTGCTCGGTTGCATCTTCGTCACTGTGCAAGACGGTGCCCTTCACATAGCTCATCACGTAGAACGGGGCGTCATTGACCGACTCATCTTCACAGTGGGCCAGGGCGACAGGCACGGGGACCGAGGTGTTGTTGATGCCCGAGATGATCCGGTATTCGCGGCCCATGTCATGCGCAGTGGCGATGACCATGCCCAGTGGTGGTCGTCGCAGAACCACCTGGGAGCCGTCGCCGGTGGTGACCAGGTAGGTCAGGTTGGAGTGCCCACCGGTAATGAAAGAGAAGGAATAGGGTCCAGAGATTCCCTCAACGTTGGCATCCAGCCATGCGCTGACAGCATCGTGGTTGATGCCACGCACTGCTTCACTCGTGGATTCGGTCATGATCCTGTCCGCTCTTGTTGGAGGCTTCCTCGTCGCACCTTGCCTGCATCGTCGCGCATTGGCTGATCGGTCCATTCGAAACTTTGTGGGATCTTGTAGCGGACCAGTCGTTCGGCCAGGAACGCCAGAAGCTCTCGCTGGTCCAGGGCCTTGGAATCATCGGGATCGACCTGGACGATGGCGTGGACCAGGTTGCCCTTGTCCTCATCTGGCAGCCCGATCACCGCACAGGACTGCACCTGGGGATGGGCATTGATGGCTGCCTCAATTTCTGCCGGATAGATATTGGCTCCACCAACCAGAATCATGTCGCCCTTTCGATCGGACAGGTAGAGGTAGCCGTCCTCGTCCATGCGACCAATATCGCCGAGGCATTCCCAACCATCTCGACTCTCGGCTTCGGCCCCGATATAGCGATAGGTCGGGGTATCTCGGCCCACCCAACGCATCCACACGTCACCGGTTTCCCCCGCGGCCAATTCGTTGCCGTCGTCGTCACAAATTTTGACCTCACCGGAGATTGGCTTGCCAACCGAACCTCGGTGTTCTAACCATTCGGTTCCGCTGAGGAAGGTAAACATCTGTCCTTCGGTACCGCCGTACAGCTCCCAAAGATTGTCGGCCCCGATCCATTCGATCCAGGCTTCTTTCAACCATGGCGGGCAAGGTTCAGCCAGGTGAACGGCTCGGGTCAGACTGGACAAGTCATAGCTGTATTTGATGTCATCGGCCAGCTTCCACATGCGCTGCATCATGGTTGGCACGAGGTAGATGGCTGATGCTTTGGTGTCGACAACAAGCTGCAAGGTGGCCTCGGCATTGAAGCGAGGGAGCAGGGCAACGTGACCACCAGCAAACAGGGTCGAACAGGTCCAGATGAACGGGCCGTTGTGATAGAGCGGACCGGGCATGGCCATCGTTTCGCCTGCCGCAGCCCCAACTAGCGAACCAAGACCGGCCAGGGTCTGGCTATAGATGGATGGGTCGCCAGAGACGATCAGCTTGGGCTTGCCGGTTGAGCCACCAGATGTCGGTGCCTTCCACGAGGGGGAGACACAGTCACCCAGAGGCGAATCATCAAGCTCCTCGGGGGGCTCAAACCCGAGTGGAATCGATGTCCGACCCTCGACCTCGACCCCGACCACCAGGCGTGAATCCGCTAGTTCGACAATGGATTCCAGTTCCATGTCCGGTAGTCGAGCCGATACTGGCTGGGGAATTGCCCCTGTCTTCCAGCAGGCGATGGTGCTGGTGATGAACTGCACCCCGTTTGGTTCGGCGATGGTGACGAAGTCGCCTTGTTGTACTCCAAGGTCGATGAAGTGGCGAGCCAACTGGTTCGTCATACGACCCAGTTCGGCGTAGTCATAGGTTCGGTTATTGAAGGTGAGAGCCGGGGTGGATCCGGACTCATCTGCCAGCTGATAGAAGCGGGCGGCAAAGCTCTGCTCGGTTGCGGGCGCGGTCGTGTCAGGAGCGGTCGTACTCGGAGAACTTGTGTCAGAAGAATCGGTCACGCCGACAAACTAGAGCCTCAGTTGATCTTGAGCGAACCGAGTAGCGGTGCATCGCCCAGTCGCGACTACTTGGCCAAGGCGCTGGCTTCAATATGTGCCGGCTCATGGCGTTCCGCATCAGGATGGGCGGCCTGCCAGCTGCGGATGCCGCCGGTGAGGTTGCGTACGCTGAATCCACGGAGACGGAGCATCCGGTAGGCGAAGTAGGACCGCTGACCAGAGAAACAATGCACGACGTACTTCCTGCCTGGATCCAGTTCGTCCAGCCGGTCTCTCAGCTGATCCAGGGGGATATTGATTGCGCCGGGGATGGCGCAGGTCTGGTGTTCTTCGTCGCTGCGAACGTCAATGAGCACGGTGTCCTCACCAAATTCGTCGATCTCATACCAATGAGCGATGTCCACATCACCCTTGACCACATTGCGGGCAGCCATCGCTAGGAGGTTGACGGGGTCCTTTGGTGCGCCGAAGGCGGGGGCGTAACAAAGCTCCAGTTGGGCAACATCGTCAACGGTCATGCCGCCTTGGATGGCGGTTGCCAGCACTTCCAGTCGCCGGGCTGCGGTTTCCTTGCCGACAACCTGGGCGCCATAGATGGTCCCATCCTCGATCGAGAAGAGCAGCTTCATATCGAGGATCTCGGCTCCTGGGTAGTAGCCGACATGCGTAAGCGGATGCACGTGAACTGCCTCATAGCTGATGCCCGCATTGATGAGCTGGTTCTCGGTGAGCCCGGTGCTTGCCAGGGTGATGTCGAATACTCGGACAATGGAGGTGCCCCAGGTGCCGCGGTAGCTGGTTGGTCGTCCCATGATGTTGTCAGCGGCGACTCGCCCTTGCCGGTTAGCCGGACCGGCCAGTGGGATTGACGCCCATTCCCTGCTGATCGGGTTACGAACTTCAATGGCGTCTCCAACGGCCCAGATGTGAGGATCTTGTGTCCGCATATGGTGGTTGACCCGAATGCCGCCAAGCGAACCGATTTCTAGGCCTGCTTCGCGTGCCAGCTTCACCTCGGGCTTGATTCCCATGCTGAGAATCACCAGATCCGTCGGTAGGCGGGTGCCGTCCTCAAAGACCAGAACCGAAGCTTCCGCTGACTCATCTGGTGTTGGCTCTTCAAAACCAACGACCCTCTGGTTTAACAAGATGTCGATGTTGCGGTCGGTGAGTTGATGCTGGGCCCAGAACGCCATGTCGGCATCGATGGCTCCCAAGACCTGGGATTGGGCCTCGACCAGGGAAACCTTGATCCCCAACTCGGTGAGTTGTTCGACCATTTCCAGACCGATGAAGCCCGCACCGATCACGGTGGCGTGGCGTGGTTTGGTGTTCTGGTTCCAGGCGATGACCTTGTCCATGTCGGGGATCATGCGCAGGGCGAAGTGACCCTCACGGTCAATGCCGGGAATGGGTGGAAGCATGGCCTCTGCACCGGGCGCAAGAACCAGGTCGTCATAGGTCTCCTGATAGGTCTCGCCGGTTTCCAGGTTCCGGATGGTGAGTTCCTTGTTTGCTCGGTCGATGCTGAGCGCCTCGCTTTGGATTCGTACATCTAGATTGAAGCGGTTCTTGAGCCCTTCCGGGGTCTGAACCATGAGGTCATCGCGGTTGGGGATCTCACCACTGATGTGGAA
>VAPK010497048.1_pt1 | contig 11028 bp, 13 predicted proteins | sample 3395031 | NCBI WGS metagenome assembly VAPK01 (sample SAMN08290443, study PRJNA428436) | hydrothermal vent metagenome | isolation source: Deep-sea hydrothermal vent chimney 1 | place: Pacific Ocean: Juan De Fuca Ridge
GGCAGCGGTAGCGGCAGCGGTAGCGGCAGCGGTAGCGGCAGCGGTAGCGGCAGCGGTAGCGGCAGCGGTAGCGGCAGCGGTAGCGGCAGCGGCAGCGGTAGCGGCAGCGGTAGCGGCAGCGGTAGCGGCAGCGGTAGCGGCAGCGGTAGCGGCAGCGGCGATGATACCGGATGCACACCCCCTATACGCGGTGCTTCTTTTGCCGGTAGCAGTAGTTAACCTACAGGAAATGCATTGTGCCGTAAGTGTCGATAACTCAAACGTTATCGAAAGCAATTAAGCACACTTACGGCACGACCAACCACTACAATAAGTTATTTTTTGATATCATTTCATCTAGCAATGCTTAGCAATAAATACGAGATAACTTGGACACATGATGTGCAGATTAAGCTCGGCTTTGCCTGTCCTGATTGACGTCTGCATGGATATAGTCATACTCACATTCTCATCTAACGCACTGGTTAAGTACGAATTGCAGGCGAAAATCCTGCTTTTCGACCATTTCAGTTAGTTAAGTGCAGCTAGCTTGCCCTCATTAATAATCGCATCAATAATCGCATCAATTTCCGCTTCAGCGGCAAACCAATCTTCCTCCTCATTACTGCCATCAAAACCTCGCTTGGCCGCCCGGTAATAAGCCGCTTCTGCAATCATATGCGAACGGCGTTCTGCAGAAATCGCATGAGCCGGTTTTATATTCTCGGTTTTATTAGGAGGGCTACTTGCCCCATTCGTTTTTTTAGCAGTTGTTTTTTCCTTGCTTGGGGAACGAGGATTCGCTGACGCTGTTTTTTTAGTCGCCGATTGCGATTTAGTCGTCGCCTTTGTTATTTTGTTTCGCGCTGTTTTGGGTGCCTTTGTTTGTTGTTTAGACGTTGAAGTGCCCGACGTGGACTGCTGAGTTGTAGCCATTATAATCCTCCTGGAAAAATTTGAATGCCAATCGAATAAATAAAAACCAATCACCTATACCCAATGAAAAATTTAGGTAGATACTTTAAAACTAAGGAGTAGGCACGTGATAACTTCCCTGGCTGGCGCTCATAATTTATTGCATTGGTTCGTTCTGATTGAGCAGAAGTGCAGAAATAGTCGTTCTATTTCGAGCTTTTGCGATTGCAGAACAGGCCAAGACGAGCTTAAGAAAGGATGTAAAACCGGGAAATTATTGCACACCATTCCTAACCAAATGCTATTTCAGTAACGCCCTCTCGCATAGTATGTAAGATAGCTTGAATCATATTCTAGTCTATTATAGATGATATTGAGTAAATACCGCTACACGTACTTACCTAACTTAGCATCAGAAAACGCACATAAATCAAGCATACGAACGCTGTCTAAGCGCCTACAACTCAGCAGATAAATCCCTTTTCCAGACCTCTCCATTGTTGCAAAAATAATACTGATAAGCCATGTTTTGTAGCGCTCTACATGGGGATATCCGGATTATCACACCAGCACCGCCTCCCATTATCGATAAAAATTAACGCACCTCAGCCAACAAACGCTCCATCATCTCCGTCGCTTGAGCATAATAACTTTGGCCAAATAGATTAAGATGATTCAATGTATGATACAGATTATACAAAGTTTTCCGTACTGAATATCCCTCATCCAGCGGATACGCCGCTTGATAAGCGGCATAGAAATCTGCTGAAAAACCACCAAATAATTCAGTCATAGCAATATCTGCTTCATGGTCACCAAAATAAACAGCTGGATCAAATATCACGGGGGCGCCCTTTTCATCAAAAGCGTAATTACCAGACCATAGATCTCCATGTAACAATACTGGCTCAGGTTGATAGGTAGTAAAAAATGATTCGACAGTGTCGGATAATTGTTCGCCTAACGCTTGAATATGACCATCGTGCCCATTACGCTTAGCCAACGCTAACTGATACGCTAATCGGTACTCACACCAAAAAGACACCCAATGCTTCGATAACGTATTTATCTGTGGTGTAGAACCAATGGTATTGTCACGACGCCAGCCAAATTGATCTTGCCGCGTCTGATGTAATTTAGCTAATTGCTCTCCCAATAAAGCAGAAGATGCTCGCCGAGTCGAAACAAAAGCGATATATTCCATGACGATAAATGCTTGGGACCCAGCTTGGCCCACAAGTAGCGGTTTAGGTACCCGTACTGCGCCAGCACGAATCAACTCGTCAAGTCCCGCACTTTCCGCATCAAACATATCGAATTTTTGCGCCGGGGCCAGCTTCACAAAATATGGCTGTTGATTACCGGAAATAACGTAGGCCTCAGTGATGCCGCCGCCCGCTACCGGTTGTTTAGTTACCATTTTAAATGGTTCACCAATCACCTCAGCCATACTACTCTCTATTGTCGCCCAAATTGACATATCAACCCCTTCTCACTTTGTTCATCAATGCCTGTTCATTATAAGCCGTGTCAATGGCGACAATGGTGCCTTCAATCATCCGAAAAGCCGTCACTGGCGCATCATCCGCCATATACTTCAAGCGCAATGGACTCAGCGCTTTGATCGCCTGCTCTCTGAGCAGCTCACAATCAACCGTATGACAATCTTGATAACTCATTATCGCTTGAATGATTTCACCCTCAATCGGATAGGGATAGTTGTGCTCTTTTACCCGATGAAATGTTGTAATTGCATCATCACAAATAAAACGACCCACTGTTTTTTGATCTAAAAACACCAATAACTCGCCCAACCTCATACCAGCTCCCCCCTTTAATTGTGTCACACCATCGTCAAAATAATCTCCCATTGCTTTTTAGTCACAGACATAATAGATAACCGATTACCTTTACGCACTAAAGGCATATCCTGCAGACCCAACTGCTCACGTATTTCCGCCAAACTCACTGTTCGCTTAAACTTTGTCTTAAAACGAATATCCACCATAACCCAACGAGGATTTTCTGGCGAACTTTTCACATCATAATATTTACTGTTAACATCCCATGCGGTAAAATCTGGGTACGCCTCTTTAACGACTTCAGCTAATCCTACAACACCAGGCACATCACAATTCGAGTGATAAAATAAAACACTGTCGCCTTTTTTCATATTATCACGCATCATGTTACGTGCTTGATAATTACGCACTCCATCCCAATGTTCGGTTTTTTTCGAAGCCTGCCTCAAATCATCAATACCAAAAACATTTGGCTCAGATTTCATTAACCAATATTGCATAGCCTCTCCATCCCGTGATAGGCGCTAATTCATACGCCACTAACCTCCACACTTCTCACCCAAGTCATGCTATCTCGATTTATTCTTGATTTCACATAGCTGCCCTTGGTTCAGCAAACCCACTCACATACCGACCACTCTAAAAATCTTATAAAATCAATTATATAAAAGTATCCCATGGACCTTAATGGACAATATTAGGTTAAAAGGCCGTATAGCCTGACTCGGTTATTACACCATACATAGGCACATCCCAATCCGCATGATAAAGCCGGTCAACCTGCTGAAAATCATAAGCTACACCCATCAATTTTGGGCGTAACCAACTTGTCCGGTATCTTAAATACGCAAATGTTCTATCATAAAACCCACCGCCCATCCCCAAACGATAACCCATCGCATCAAATGCAACCAACGGCATGAAAACAACGTCAAGGGATTTAGGGTTTTGCACTTTTCGATGCAAATAGCAAGGCTCAAGAATGCCGAACCGATTGGCTGACATACGCCTATTTTTTTGATACGGCGCAAATAATAAACGACAAGCCAACGGCTCATGGATCACCGGCAAGAAGCACTGCTTACCAACCGCCAGCGCATGATCCATAAGCGGCCTAAGATCCATTTCTCCATCGTTTGCTAAATAAAAAACGAGTTTTTTGGCATATCTATACCAAGACATTCGAATAACATGGGAGGCGAACCGCTGAGCACGACGCTTTCGCTCAGCTTCCGATAAATTCTGACGCTTTTGCCGAATTTGTTTTCTTAATATGATTTTATTTTTTTGGAGATCAACAGCGCTCTTCTTCACGTGTCCCCTCTGCTTTCTTAAATACGAAGTGATTGACTATGCCAATGAGCAAGCCGAGAATCCAGCGTTCACGCCAACCATCTCACACAGCAAGCGCCAAGCGATGTAACGAACAGCAATGAGCATCGTCGTAGGGGCACCGCCACGTCAGCATCATTGGCGAGAGAAGGGAAGGTATCTTCCACTCATGCGGTCGCTTTCTTTGTCCCTGAACCCTAAAGTTCAAGTGGGAACGTCAGTTGACATGTTAGGCTTTCCGGCCAAGCGGACATGCACACGACATCAACGTTGTCGCCCCCGGAAATATATCTTATCGGCTCAAGAATTTACCCGAAAGCTTACCAACACAGCAGAAGACACCAAATCAAAAACATACCACACTATCACGCTGATTAGTCAATCAAAACATGGAGCAACCCCATGAAATTTATGATCTTTATACGCTAAAGCGCCTTTTTACAAACTCAATCAATATCCTTCGCCAGATTTTCACCTAAATAGAAGAACAATACAACCCTAATTATAGTCGCCTGCAGCAAAACTAAAAACCACAACGTCTCCGTCGCAGCAATAAAACACGGCCAATCATCAACGTGATCAATACGCATTCAAAATAGGCAATAAATCCCCATATACCACCTATCTACTCGTTTCAAATAGTACGTTATTGTGAGATATCAATTACCAGGTACCAACAATCCGTAGACCCACAAATATGCGGCCGCTAAACATGTAACTGGCTCGTCTCCGCAGCATCCGCATCCTCTATGTTAGCCCCACCGTCTAAAGCACCTTCAATGCGTTCTTGCAAACCTTGCAATCGCAACTTAAGCGCATTGCCCTTGTTCTGCACTTCATGCTCCTTAAGCAATAGCTCATGCGCAATATTCAACGCGGCCATCACAGCGATTCGTTCACTGCCGACAACTTTACCACCTGAACGAATATCACGCATCGTGTTCTCAAGGTACTTAGCCGATGCCAGCAAACCATCACGCTCTCCTTCCGGGCACGCAATTCGGTAATCTTTACCAAGAATTTGAATAGTAACCGCTATAGGTTCAACTCTCATGTGTTTCATGTTCCATATCTTTTAAGCGAGTAATAATAGACCCCACTCGATTCAGTGCCGTACCATTCTGGCCAACAAGTTCAGAACACTCGGCAAGCAAAATCGATTGCTTAGCTTTTAAAGCATTGTTTTCTTCGCGCAGTCGATTACATAACCGAATTAAATCTTCAATACCATCTTCGAGCTCTCTGATACCCGCACTCTCATACAACTCATTTGGATTTTTCACAGTATTAACCGACATTGGGCAGCCTAAATTTTGTAATTTCTGATTTATTAACGAACACTACGCTAATAAAATGTACACTTTTACTAATCGTTGTTAGTCCAGTCGATATATTTTTCAGCCTTGCAAAACCAAGACCTCAATAAAGCTGATGACAATCGTGTTTTTGTGATTTGAGCACATCAAATAATCATTACAACACTACAAATGCTAAGCGAGCTGAATGATATTTGCACATATTGAGCACTAATAAAACAATTCTTCAGAAAACAGGTTGCCCAATGTCAGTATTAACACGCTATTTTTTCGTTTATGTAATGCACGGCCCCAGATTATCTCATCAAAATAGATCTTGGTAAATCATCAAAGCAAATAGCTTCTCAAGCAACCTGTCAAAAAGTGATGGCCACTCACTTGCATGCGACCGTGCTCACTTCCGGCTAATCGATCAATATTTAACCGTAAATAACCCATTACCCGCCTCCCCCCTCATCTTGCTATATTATTTTCTGTAAAATTGCCTAAAATGGTATGAGCGACCCGTAAAAAATAATGCTAACCAAATGAATTTACAAAATAATAATCAAAGAAATATAATAATAGGGACAACCCATCACGGTAAACCATGTAAAATCATTGACGCCACCGCTACACTGAGTCAGGACACATTACAAGAGCTTCTAAATGACCTCATTAAAAAACGATCGTTTGGCTTATCTGGCTATTCACAAGATGGCCAAACTATCAAATTCAACCAAACTCGATTTTCACATATACAAATACAAAATCAGCTATATCGTTTAATATTGCTCCCCTATGAAGCGCGCATTGAGAAATTTTAAGCATGTCTAGAAAACAAACGAGTACATTTTCATTTGACCAAGTTAATATCGCACTTCAACAAGCGAATGCAACAGCCGATGCGGCTGAAGTACAGGGCATTTTATGTGGCTTGTTTTGCACAACCGGTAAACGCGACATCAATACCTGGCTAACTTATGTACTAGGTGACCACGACCCCAGAGACGTTAACATCCAAGCCACCCAACAAATTCTTATGGACCTTCACGACCACACCGTTGAAGAAATCATTGACAATGATGACAAGCTCGGTTTGTTATTACCCAATGACGACGAGCCGCTAGACAATCGAATTGCACGCTTAACCCATTGGTGCCAAGGTTTTTTATTTGGCATGAATATGGCCGGCACCTCTGACCTAACTAAACTGCCAACCGATTCGTGCGATATCTGTGAAGATATCCTGGAAATATCCAAAGCAGGATATGACCTGGATGAAGATGACGAAACCAACGAACAAGCGTATTCGGATATTGTTGAATATTTACGAATCGGTGTTTTTATTGTCTATGACGAACGCAGTGCCACGACGACGAATGCTGACGGCAATAGCCTGTTACATTGAGCGCATAATTTCTACTCAACACCGACAGAAAATGGGATTTTTTACTGTCTCCAAGTATCCGTATCAGCAAGAGCTGATCGCACCAATCGCGCAGCCACGGCGGTGAAAAGTTATCACCCTTATACTTCAACTGCCGTGCACCTTGGCAACACTCACAACATTCGGCGATGTACTTGTCAAGCAAACCCCCAAATCCATCTCACAATGATAGTCACGATAACCGAGTAATGACGCCATGACATTTAAATTATCAGAGTTTGCCAAACGTCGCAAACTGCTTACGCAACATCTAGGTAAAAAAAGTGTCGCCATCTTACCCACCGCCCCTGAAGTCATGCGCAACCGTGACAGTGACTACCCGTTTCGACCAGATAGTGATTTCTTCTATTTAACAGGATTCCATGAGCCCGAAGCCCTTGCAATAATTATGGCGGAGGGAAAATCGACGAAATTTATTTTATTTTGCCGCGAAAAAAATCCAAAAATGGAAATTTGGACAGGCGCTCGAGTCGGTCTAGAAAATGCGATCGCACAATACGGGGCGACCGCCGCTTATGCCTATTCAGATATAGATGAAATACTGCCTTTGCTACTAGAAAACCAAGACAAAATTTTTTATTCCCTCGGTAACCATGAGGCATTTGACTTCCAGCTTATCCAATGGCTCAATGCGGTCAAACAAAAAAGTCGGGCAGGCATTACCGCCCCCAACGAAATTATCAGGCTTGACAACATCATTCACGAAATGCGGCTTTGCAAAAGTCCCAGTGAAATAAAAACCATGCGCAATGCGGCGAAACTTTCATCACAAGCACATTGCCAAGCCATGCGCACTTGCCGACCAGGTATGTACGAATACGAAATTGAAGCTGAAATTTTGCACACTTTTCATAAAAACAATGGTGTACCCGCCTATAATTCCATTGTTGGTGGCGGTCAAAATGCCTGTACATTGCATTACACGAGCAACAATACAAAACTAAACAATGGAGAATTACTATTAATCGATGCCGGTGCAGAACTCAATTACTATGCTTCCGATATTACCCGCACCTTTCCCATTAACGGAAAGTTTTCGGCACCTCAAAAAGCAATCTATGATATTGTCTTGCAAGCACAGCTAGCCGCCATCAATCAAGTAAAACCCGGACAAACGTGGAATGCCCCTCACCAAGCCGCTGTCAAAAAACTCACTCAAGGACTGGTGGAACTTGGCTTATTAAAAGGTAACATCAAAGCTCTCATTGAAAATGAAACTTATCGAAAATTTTATATGCACCGTACTGGTCACTGGTTGGGCATGGATGTGCATGATGTGGGTGAGTATAAAATCAACGGAAAATGGCGCCGCCTGATGCCAGGCATGGTACTCACCATCGAACCGGGTATTTATATTCCCGCTGGAAGTAAGGGCGTGAATAAAAAATGGTGGAATATCGGTATTCGCATTGAAGACGATGTGCTCGTCACCCAGCAAGGTCACGAAGTACTGAGTTGTGACGCACCGAAAACCACAGCAGCAATCGAAAAGCTAATGGCAACAAAATGAATAATAACCACGATTATGACGTATTGATTGTCGGCGGCGGCATGGTCGGTGCGAGCATGGCCTGTGCATTGGCCAACCAACCCTTAACCGTCGGTGTCATAGAAGCCATCCCATTTCGCTCAGATAACCAACCCAGCTATGATGCGAGAAGTATTGCCTTGGCGTATGGCAGCGGCCAAATATTCCAACGTTTAGGTTTGTGGCAAGCAATATCACCCAACAGCACGGCCATCAAAAAAATTCATATTTCTGATCGAGGTAATTTTGGCACCACCCGCTTAGACAGCACCACAGAGCAGGTTCCAGCCCTCGGTTACGTGGTCGAAAACCGTGTCATTGGTCAAGCCTTAAAACAAGCATTTAATCGATATGACAATCTTCATTTAATCTGCCCAGCCACCCTACAAGATATCGATATTTTAAGCGATCATGCAAAACTCAGCATTTTCCAGCATGGTCGTCGGCAAAAACTCACGGCAAAGCTCATCATTGCAGCCGACGGCGGTCATTCAATTGCTCGCGAAAAAGCCGGTATTTCAGTGCATCAATCAGACTATCAACAAACAGCGATTATCAGCACCGTCACCCCAAACCAAGCACATCATAATATCGCCTATGAACGCTTTACTGGACAAGGCCCTGTGGCTCTATTACCCATGAGCAATAATCGATGCTCAATGGTATTAACCTGCCACCATGAAAATAGCCAAGCCATTTGCTCATTAAATGATACTGATTTTTTAGCACATTTACAGCACCAATTTGGATACCGTCTTGGCAAATTTATTCGCACGAGTCAACGTGTGAGTTATCCATTAATACTCACTCAGGCAAACCAGTATTATCGACACCGTCTCGTACTTATCGGCAATGCCGCCCAGACCCTGCACCCCATTGCCGGCCAAGGTTTTAATCTCGGCATTCGTGATGTAGCAACCCTCGCGCAAATTGTGATACAAGCACAACAGGCACAACAAGATATTGGACAAACAACGGTTTTGCACAAATATGCCCAATGGAGAAAACGCGATCAACGGCAAGTCACCGCATTTACCAACGGACTCACCCGTTTTTTTTCCAATCGCTTCCCACCATTGATGATGGCGCGCTCACTCGGTTTAATCACCATCAATAACCTGCCGCCACTGAAACATAAGCTGGCAACTTATGCCATGGGTATGGGAAGCAAACTGCCTAAATTTACCTCAGGAGTCCCATTATGAGCACACACGATAATTATGATGTCATCATCGTCGGCGGTGGAATCATTGGCTCCAGCATGGCCTGCGCCTTGGGACAAATTGGTTTTAAAACCGCGTTAATTGATGCGAATGAACCACAAGTTAACTGGCCTTATGACGGCTTCGACAATCGTGTCAGCGCCATTACGATTGCCTCGCAGCGTCTATTCAAAAGCTTAAACGCCTGGCCATTAATTAAAGCACGCCGAATATCACCTTATTTAGAAATGCATGTTTGGGACAAAAATAGCTTTGGTGAAATTCACTTTGACTGCGCCAATACTGGCCAGAATTATCTTGGTTATATCATTGAAAATAAAGTTATTTTAGGCGGATTGCTGGCACAACTAAGCAACCTCGAAAAAGTCACTTACCTGAAACCTATTCGCTGCCATTCACTGAATATTAACCCGCAAGTTGCTAAGCTGGAGCTCACCAACGGACAACACTTAACAGCGCCACTCATCATTGGGGCCGATGGCGCCCACTCCTGGGTTCGCCAACAACAAAACATTGATTGCACTGGCTGGCAATACCAGCAACAAGGGATTGTCTGTACGGTAACAACACAACATCACCATCAACATACCGCCTGGCAGCGATTTTTGCCCCATGGTCCGCTCGCGTTATTACCCTTAAGTGACGGCCATTGCTCGGTAGTATGGTCAAATACCTCCTCAGAAGCGAAGCAATTACTGGCGTTAACAGACCCACAATTTATCCAGGCAATACAAGCGGCCTTGGGGGATAGCCCTTTGGGCAATATCAAAACCATGACCCAGCGAGCCGCCTTCCCTTTGCGTTTTCAACATGCCAATCAGTATACGAAATCGCGGTTAGCATTGATCGGCGATGCGGCACACACCGTTCACCCGCTGGCGGGCCAAGGTGCGAACCTTGGGCTATTAGACGTTGCTCAGTTGGCTGAAACGATTTTCCACGCCAGACAAAAAAGATGGGATATCGGCTCATCAATCGTCTTAAGAAAATACGAAAGAGCGCGCAAAGGTGATAACTTAATAATGATGTCCACCGTGGATGGATTAAAACGCTTATTTGGCAATTCAGCCAAGCCCTTATCTTTGATTCGAAACCTTGGCCTCAATCTCACTAACGCCACTCCACTGGTTAAAAATCGATTACTTAAACATGCCATGGGGATTAATAACAACTTACCCTCCTTGGCAAAAGGTCAACCATTAAATTAGACATGGGAAAATCATTCCGCCGTCGCAAAGATACCTGGTGTTTCCCAACAAATTTTTTCAACTCCCCAAAGACAATCCAGGCCAAACATCGCCTAGTACAGCCCTACAAGAAAAAGAGGTGTTAATGGATTCCCCGTCACAAAGTGTGAGTCAAGCACAGGCATCGATTGCTGACGCCCAGGCAGTACTTCATCCGCAGCAGTTCTAAATACGATTGATAATTATTATTAACGAGGGTAAGCCACTTTGTTTTTTCATGGTATATTAGGCGATGACACAACCAAATAACCCTAACC
>VAPK010200216.1_pt1 | contig 11023 bp, 8 predicted proteins | sample 3395031 | NCBI WGS metagenome assembly VAPK01 (sample SAMN08290443, study PRJNA428436) | hydrothermal vent metagenome | isolation source: Deep-sea hydrothermal vent chimney 1 | place: Pacific Ocean: Juan De Fuca Ridge
ATCCGCCTGAGGCGGACAAGGGATTAATTCCCCGCCCCTTGGGGCGATTAATAATCTCCTTTTGATACCCCGCTGCTCTGCGGCGGGGGTAGTTCATTTTGGTTTTTTAACTTTGTAAATACTCATATACTGCCAACGCTATGAAAGAAAAATCACAAATAAATATTCAAAAGGAAATGGGGACCGCTCCGGTTTTTTTTACTGCCATTTCCACCATATTAGGTGCCATTCTTTTTTTGAGGTTTGGCATTGCTGTGGGAACTGTAGGTGTGGCAGGAGTTGTCATCCTTATCATCATAGCGCACATGGTAACCATTCCGACGGCCATGGCTATTTCTGAAATTGCTACCAATCAAAAAGTTGAAGGTGGTGGTGAATATTATATGATCTCAAGATCCTTTGGCCTTAATATCGGGGCCACAATCGGCACTTCCCTTTACCTTTCACAAGCCATTAGCGTAGCCTTTTACATTATTGCTTTTGCAGAAGCTTTTGCTCCCTTAACCGCTTTTATTAGTACCCATTATGGAATTATTATCCCTTTTCGTGCGATCAGTATTCCGGCATTGGCGCTTCTCGGATTATTGATCTGGAAAAAAGGCGCTTCGCTTGGAGTAAAAATGTTGTATGTTGTGGTTACTCTTTTGATGATTTCTTTGCTGGCTTTCTTTTTAGGACATCCGGTTTCTGATCTCACATCTCCCGCAGAAGCCCCTCCGGTTTTTGGTGACATGAACATGCTTTTTGTAGTTTTTGCCATTATATTTCCAGCCTTTACCGGGATGGATGCTGGTGTAGGACTTTCTGGGGATTTAAAACATCCACAAAAATCCATTCCAAGAGGCACTCTTTGGGCAACCATTGCCGGGATGATTATTTACATGTTCGTGGTAATAAAATTGGAAGCGTCTGCCACGACACAGGAACTTCTTACACAGCCTCTAATTATGAGTAAGATTGCTTTGTTTGGGTGGATTCTTATTCCTCTCGGATTAGCTGCAGCTACGCTTTCAAGTGCAATAGGCTCCATTTTGGTGGCTCCCAGGACCCTTCAGGCCATGGCCACTGACGAATCCTTCCCTTCAAAGGGGATGAATCAGTTTTTAAGTAAAGGTGTCGGAAAAACCAACGAACCGAAAAACGCCACTCTTGTATCCCTTTTGATAGCTCTGGTATTTGTAAGCCTTGGAGGAATTGATGTAGTAGCAAAGATCATTTCTATGTTTTTCATGGTGACTTATGCATCGATGAACCTTATTTCTTTCTTTAATCATTTTGGCGCAGACCCTTCTTACCGGCCTATTTTTAAATCAAAGTGGTATTTTTCATTGGCAGGTTTTGTGTTTGCCACAGTTTTAATGTTTTTGATGAATCCTTTTTATGCAGTTCTTTCAGTTGTGGCTATTTTGGCAATTTATATTCTGTTGAACCATTTTCATCAGCGTAAAGCCGGATTAGAAACCATTTTTCAGGGCGTCATGTTCCAACTCAGCAGGAAGCTTGTAGTTTATTTACAAGGTGCTGCTAAAAATAATAATGACACGTGGAGGCCTTCTGCCATTTGTATTTCTGCAGACACTTTTGAAAGGGACAAAATTTTTGATTTGCTGAACTGGATTTCCTATTCTCATGGATTTGGTACTTATATTCATTTTATTCAGGGATATTATTCCAAAGAAACCCACCTGGAAGCTCAGAAGATTATGGATCGCCTCATTTTTAAAGCCAATAAAACAGTTGGAAATATGATTGTTGACACGGTAATTTCCCCTTCCTACACATCAGCTATTGCACAACTCATTCAAATCCCGGGGATTACCGGCATGGAAAATAACATGGTGATTTTTGAATACGACAAAGCCCAACCGGAAAAACTTACCCGCGTTATTGAGAATCTGAGAATGGTCGAGGCCGGTGATTTTGATATTTGTATTCTGGGAAGTTCCATGCGAAACATCAAATGCGAAAATGGTATTCATATCTGGATTCGGGATATAAACCGTGACAATGAACGGCTCATGATCCTACTTAGTTACGTTATTCTGGGACATCCTTCCTGGAAAGAAGCGCGCATGAGCCTGTTTATTCTTAGTGATAAATCCGAAATGGAAGAAACTGCTGCTAATGTCAATCAATTTGTATTGGACGGCAGGCTTCCCGTTTCCAAACACAATATTAGTGTCATTGAGCATGAACCTGACGTGAATTTCAGAGCCATCATCGGACGCTACTCCTCTGAAGCAGCCCTTACCATTGTCGGATTTTATAACGAACTACTGAAACATGAGGGGGAAAAGCACTTTGAAGGTTTTGACGAAGTAGGCGATATCCTCTTTGTAAATGCTCATAAATTACTGGATATCACTTAAAAACTAAGTAACTTCACGTTTTTTACATTCTGATTAATAACTACGTTCACGGCAATAGGCCGTTAGGATATAATATTTATCCTTAGAATTAACCACTTTTATCATTTCTTTCGATAATTGGTTATTTTTGTCATAGTAACACAGAATAACCTATAATGAATTATGCCTAATAATCAATTTGTTGTTATCGGGGTAGGACAGTTTGGAGAGGCCATTGCCCGTTCGCTTTCCAAAAAGGGAGCGGAAGTTATGGCCATAGATAAGAGCCAGGAAAAGGTGGATTATATTGCCAATGATGTGGCCTACGCAGTAGCGCTGGATTCTACCGATAAAAATGCTCTCATTTCCCAGAATATTCAAAACTATGACGCAGTGGTGATAGCCATTGGCGAAGACTTTGAAGAACTGCTGCTGACGGCTGTGAACCTGATTGAACTGAATATAAAGAGGATCATTGTCAGGGCAAAGGGAAAAGTGAACCGTTTAATCCTGGAAAAACTCGGGTTGAAAGAGATATTTTCACCAGAATTTGAAGTAGGAAAGGTAGTAGCTGAAAGGTTGTTGAACCCAAGTATTGTAAATTTTCTGGATCTCCCGGATGGATACGTTATTACAGAAATAAAAACACCTAAGGCAATCATCGGGCAAACTCTTGAGTCAATCAAACTTCGTGAATCCTACAATATTAATATCGTTACCATCAGAAACGAAGCCGAAGAAGTGAAAGGAAACAAGATTGTCCTCACCCAGCACATCCAGGGTGTTCCTCAGGCGGATACCGTAATTGGCGAACATGATTATATCGTCGTTTTCGGGAGCGCAAAAGACATCGAGAAATTTATCGACATAAACAGTTAAGACTTTATGCCTTCCAGGATTTTTAAATTCCGTGAAAATATTAACCTGCATATTTTCAGCAGTAAAACGTTTACAGTCAAACTGTTTCATGTACTCAGTTTTTTTGTCTTTATCACTGTTATTGCTTCAGGTGTGTATTTTTACGGCTTTCCGAAAACCCCACAATCTTTAATGATAGACCAACGGATCATAGGATTCAGTCTGGCTTTCTTTTGCTTTCGGTATTTGGTTTACCTGTTTTATGACTTCCATCCGGTAGATTTTTTGAAAAAAAACAGGTTGGAAGGTATAGTTTTACTTCTTTTTCTCATTTATGTTTCTTTCTCCGGTTTTTTCAATTCACTGATATTCGAGCCACTTTTTAATGACATCGTTGAAAACCATTCTCACATTATTTTTCAAATTTATGTGATCATTATTTTTGTTGTAGAATTGGGAAAATCAGGCCCTAAACTTACTGCCTTGAACCTGAAACCTGCCACATTACTTATACTTTCTTTTATTTTGCTGATTGGCTCGGGAGCAGGATTGCTGATGCTTCCCGAAATGACGACCACAGGTCATATCAGTTTTCTCAATTCCTTATTTACTGCCACCAGTGCCAGTTGTGTAACCGGGCTTATTGTTGTGGATACGGCGACCTTTTTTACCTTAAAAGGTAAACTGATCATCATGTTGCTGATCCAGCTTGGTGGGATCAACATTATTTCATTTGCAACCTTTTTTGTGACTTTTTCCCGATCGCACGGAAATATAAAATACCAGTCTCTTATCAAGGATTTTTTGAGTGCTGACCGCTTATCAGATACTAAAAACCTGCTAAGAAGTATTGTGCTGTTCAGTTTGTTAAGTGAAACCATCGGTACCTTGCTGCTCTATTTTTCGTGGGGTGGTGTTCATTTTAACAGTTGGAAAACGCAATTGTTTCATTCAGCATTTCATGCGGTTTCTGCTTTTAACAATGCGGGATTTTCAACTTTTTCAAATAATCTCTATCAAAACGGCGTCCGCGATCTTTATTCCTTACAAATCGTGATCGCCATGCTTATTTTCTTTGGAGGGTTTGGTTTTATGGCCATGGAAGATACCTTCAGTATCCGGAGGATCAAAGAAAGGATGAAAATGCCATGGAAACGGCTGACTATCAGTACTAAAGTTACACTTTATATGTCTTTGTTGCTGATTACATTAGGCGGTATTGTTTTTTATCTGCTGGAAAGAAACACCCTGTTTGTCGGCGAAACCCCGTTTCAGATTGCAGTTACTTCCGTATTTCAGTCGGTAACTACAAGAACGGCAGGTTTTAATACGGTAGATATTTCAACCCTGAAAGCTCCCGTACTCATCTTGTTTATTTTCCTGATGTTTATCGGCGCAGGTTCCGGTTCTACCGGTGGTGGTATTAAAGTAACCACCTTTGCAGTGATTGTAAAATCGGCTTTGGCAACCATTAAAGGAGAAAAGCATGTTGTTTTTTTCAAACGGACCATCCCTTTCAGCACCATCGACAGGGCTTATTCAATTGCACTTTTTTCGGTTACCATCATTTTTGTGTCGGCCTTCCTGCTTTCCATTACAGAACCGAATACGAGATTTCTAAAACTGCTTTTTGAAGAATTTTCTGCTTTCGGTACAGTAGGACTTTCCACAGGAATTACTCCCTTTTTGTCATCGGCTGGGAAAGCCATCATTATCACTTCCATGTTTGTCGGGAGGATCGGGTCACTGACGCTGGCCATGGCACTCAGCACCAGGGCTTTTTCTACCAATTTCAAATATGCCGAATCTTCAATTATTGTCGGATAAATTTGTTTATGCGTATTTATAATGGGGAAAAGTGCCTGCAAATGCTTTTTTACCTTTCTTTTCTGTTAAATATGGTTAATTCTGAACCGGTTTAAACACCAACATTACTTGTGAATTCTCTGGAAATTTAAGGGTTATAAAATGGGAATGAAAATCCGAACTTTTTTAAGGTTTATTAAGTGGAATAAGTTTAAAGAAATTGAGAAAAATTCAGTTATCTTTGTATATAATCTCATCATTAAAAGGATTAAAATCTTGGAAAACAATTTTTTAGATACATTTTGTAAAAAAGTTGTTTTTTGAAACTGACTGAAATAATTTTCGTTTTTAAAAAACTTAAGCGTCATGAATGAAATAATTCAAAAACAAACACCAGAATTGAGAAATACCATTTACAAAGCACCGGCATTAATTACATTATACGTTGCCAGTCAAGTTTCTACCGGATATCTAGAGCCATCGGAAGAAAGATCGGCAAAAATTTATTTGTCTATTCTCTGTCATCAGGGTAACGAAGAACTCCAGGACTATTTTTTGGAAGTCAAAAAGACATTTGAAGAGGATTTGCACCTGCTCAACAAAGAATTGCAGGCCGATCCTGAAAAACGAAAAGACGAGATAGAAACGCGGCTAAAACCGGTTAAGAGATTCATTACCACATTGCCTTCTTCCCTTGGAAGTCGTTTTAAAGAAGCGCTACTGAGTATCATCATTCATTCCAGGAATGCAAATAATGATACTTTGCTGAGTGTAGTACTTCCTTTTATTTCAGAAGATTTAATGAAACTGGAGGATGATCGGTTGCGAAGAATTTTGTAATGCTTTCAGTTTGTGAAAACCTGATCATATTTTAAACGATTAAAAACCTTAATCAGATGGAACAAATATCAGTGAAAACGGCGAAAGACATGAATAAGGAGTCCTTATTCAAAAAGTTAAATACTTCTGCCGGCGGTTTGTCTTCACCGGAAGCCAAAACACGTCTTAATGAAATGGGACCCAATGCCTTACCCGAAGAACACAGAAACATGATAATCCGGTTTTTAAGTTATTTTTGGGGACCGATTCCGTGGATGATTGAAATTGCCGCCATCTTATCCCTGGTGGTAAAACACTGGACCGATTTCTTCGTGATTTTTGTTTTGCTCTTATTTAATGCTGGAATCGGATTTTGGCAGGAGCTTAAAGCCAGTAATGCTTTGGATGCTTTGAAAGCGCAATTGGCATTGAAAGCCAAAGTGCTGCGGGATGGAAAGTGGGAAGAAATTATGGCCGGTGATATTGTGCCCGGTGATATGGTTCGTATTAAAATCGGCGATATTATTCCCGCCGACATGAAACTAATTGATGGCGATTATGTGAGTGTGGATCAGGCAGCTTTGACCGGAGAATCGTTGCCTGTAAATAAGAATGCCGGTGATATTTGTTATTCAGGAACCATAGTAAAACAGGGACAAATGTCAGGTTTGGTTACTGCTACCGGAGGCAATACCTATTTCGGTAAAACAGCCGGACTTGTTTCCAATGCAGGGGCCACTTCTCATTTTCAAAAAGCGGTGATCCACATTGGCGATTATCTCATCTTTCTTAGCCTGGGATTGGTTTCCATCCTGTTTTTGGTGCAGTTCCTGCGCGGGGATAATATCATTACCCTGATCCAGTTCGCCCTGATTCTTACGGTGGCTTCCATTCCTGTTGCCATGCCAGCAGTTTTGTCTGTAACCATGGCGGTTGGGGCTTTGGCGCTTTCCAAGAAAAAAGTCATTGTTTCCCGTTTGGAAGCCATTGAGGAAGCAGCTGGTCTTGATGTATTATGTTCAGACAAAACCGGAACGCTAACGCAAAATAAACTTACTCTGGGCGATTCTATTTTGTTCAAAGCTGTAGATGAACAGGAACTCATATTGAATGCTGCTTTTTCTTCGGAAACGGATACGCATGATTCTATTGACTTGACAGTAGTATCCGGACTGAAAGACAAGAACCTATTAACTTCCGGGTCACTAAAAAAATACATTCCTTTCGATCCTGTAAGCAAACGTACCGAAGCGCAATGGGCTGGTGTTGACGGGAAAGAATTTAGTGTTACCAAAGGCGCTACACAGGTAATAATAAATTTATGTAAACTGGCTGGTGAAGATTTAAAGAAAGCAGGTGATGCTGTGGAAGAGTTTGCTTCCAAGGGGTTTAAAACTTTGGGAGTAGCAAGAAAAGAGAAAGGCAAAGACTGGCAATTTTCAGGCATTCTCACCCTTTCCGATCCTCCCCGGGAGGATTCTGCTTCTACGATTGCCGAAGCACGGGAAAATGGCATTACCGTCAAAATGGTAACAGGAGATAATGTTGCTATTGCACGGCAGATATCAGGTCAGCTTGGTTTAGGGACCAACATTCAGGGTGTGGAAAATATTTTTAAAGATGATACTGATATTAAGCACCCAGGCCGAAAGATTGAAAGACAAATCGAAGATGCTGATGGTTTTGCTGAAGTTTTCCCGGAGCATAAATACGGAATTGTTAAGGCATTACAGTCAGCCGGGCACATTACCGGAATGACAGGGGATGGCGTGAACGATGCCCCAGCTTTGAAACAGGCCGATTTCGGAATTGCCGTAAGCGGAGCTACCGATGCGGCCAGGGCTGCTGCCGATATGATTTTGACCACACCTGGATTATCGGTAATAATTAGTGCTGTCGCAGAAGCACGGAAAATTTTTGAAAGGATGAACAGCTATGCGATGTACCGGATTATCGAAACCATTCGCATCATGTTCTTTGTGGTTTTGACCATGGTCTTCTTTAATTTCTATCCTATCACCGCGTTACTGATTATTTTACTGGCCTTCTTCAATGATATCCCCATCATGACCATCGCCTACGACAATACATTCCTAAACAAAAGCCCGGTGAAATGGGATATGCAGAAAGTTTTGAGTATTTCTACTATTTTGGGAGTGATCGGGGTGATTGAAACCTTCGGGATATTGATTATTGCTAAAGAATACCTCCATTTAAATCTTGGTCAACTGCAGACATTTATTTTCCTGAAACTCGCTGTAGCCGGACATCTCACCTTATTTGTTACCCGAACAAAAGGATCCTTTTTCAAAAAGCCTTATCCGGCCCCTTCCTTATTGTGGTCAGCGGTAGCAACCAAAGTATTGGCTACATTATTTGTGGTTTATCCATTGGGACTGATCGCTTCAATCAGTTGGACCAACGTAGGTCTGGTTTGGGCTTATTGTATTGTATGGATTTTTGTTGAAGATATGGCCAAGACATTTATGTACAAACATCTGGAACATAGAGGGGGAAAGGTCCACGACCGTTTTCTAAATCTGATAAAAACTCCTGTCCATGCCCATCATCACCATTAAATTTATCGTTGACAAAGTTAATAAGGAGAGATGTTGTCTTAAAGGGGTAACCTCTTTTTGATATTCAGAAATTTTAGGTTGGAAGATAGAAGGGTTTAAGGGCTCGAAAGCTCAATGTTGTTCAAGTAAAAGTTCAAGATTTCCTAATGGAGAGGCAATGGTAAGACGATGATCAAACAGTGCCAGACAATCGTTTCACAACAGTCTCACAACGTATGACTATGTATTACAATATCCACCCTTCAACCTTCCAACCCAAATAAAAAAGGCTGCCCTTTTGAGACAACCCTTTTTTGCTTTTTTATGATAAAGAATTATTCAGCGAGAACAAGAACATTGTTGTTCAGAACTTCAACAACTCCGGTCTTGACTTCATAAAAATCTTCCGATTTATCTTTTTTCACTTTGATAATTCCCTGATCCAAAATAGAAATCAATGGTGCATGATTGTTTAAAATCTCGAAAGAACCGTCAATTCCGGGCAGCTGAATTAAATCGGCTACGCCTTTAAAAATCGTTTTATCAGGAGTGATTATTTCAAGATTCATAGTTATCAAAATTTTAATCCCACTATGGATTTTAAATAATTATTTTTGAAGTTTTTAGTTAGCGTCCGCCATAATTTTCTTTCCTTTTTCAATGGCTTCTTCAATGGTTCCCACCATGTTGAAAGCAGCTTCAGGATATTCATCTACTTCACCGTCCATAATCATGTTGAAACCTTTGATGGTATCTTCAATGGAAACCAACGTTCCTTTTAAGCCAGTAAACTGTTCGGCAACATGGAAAGGCTGAGACAGGAAACGTTGTACGCGTCTTGCCCGGTGCACGGTCAGTTTATCTTCTTCGGAAAGCTCATCCATACCCAAAATGGCAATGATATCCTGCAACTCATTGTAACGCTGCAAAATATTTTTAACGCGTTGGGCGGTGTTATAATGTTCATCTCCGACAACATCGGGAGTTAAAATCCTTGAAGTAGAATCAAGAGGGTCAACAGCCGGATAAATTCCCAGCTCGGAAATTTTACGGCTCAAAACCGTTGTGGCATCCAAGTGGGCAAAAGTGGTAGCCGGAGCCGGGTCGGTAAGGTCGTCAGCCGGAACATAAACTGCCTGAACGGAAGTGATGGAACCCCGTTTTGTGGAAGTGATACGCTCCTGCATTAATCCCATTTCCGTGGCCAGGGTCGGCTGATATCCTACTGCAGAAGGCATACGGCCTAACAAAGCAGAAACTTCAGATCCGGCTTGGGTAAAACGGAAAATGTTATCAATGAAAAAGAGAATATCATGACCATCGGATTTTTCATCTCCTTCACGGAAATATTCTGCTAGTGTTAAACCGGAAAGGGCAACACGGGCGCGGGCTCCGGGAGGTTCGTTCATCTGTCCGAAAACCAAGGTTGCCTGAGATTTTGCAAGCTCTTCACGGTCGACTTTGGAAAGATCCCAACCGCCTTCTTCCATGTTTTTTTCGAATTCTTTTCCGTAACGGATTACGCCCGACTCTATCATTTCGCGCAGCAGGTCGTTTCCTTCACGGGTACGTTCACCAACACCTCCGAAAACTGACATTCCAGAGTAAGCTTTGGCAATATTATTGATCAGCTCCATGATGATCACGGTTTTACCTACGCCTGCACCACCAAACAAACCTACTTTCCCGCCTTTGGAATAAGGTTCGATGAGGTCGATGACCTTGATTCCGGTATAAAGTACTTCCGATTGAGTGGTCAGGTTTTCATACATAGGGGGTTCCCTGTGAATAGGCAAGCGGGTTTCGGAATCTATTTTTCCTAAACCATCAATAGCGTCGCCAATTACATTAAATAATCGGCCTTTGATTTCTTCACCAACTGGCATACTGATGGGATTTCCCGTGGATATAACATCCATCCCCCTTCTTAAACCGTCGGTTGAGTCCATGGCAATGGTGCGGACAACATTTTCGCCAACGGCTTGTTGAACTTCAAGAATTAATTTTTCGCCATTGTTACGATCAATAACCAGGGCATCGTAAATTTTTGGGAGGTTTTTTTCGTTATCAAAAACAACATCAATAACGGGGCCAATGATTTGTGCGATACGGCCAACATTTGTTTTGTTCATAAGTAATTGCCACTTTATGGGTTTAAAGTGCGGCAAATATAAGAATTAAATATTTATAGAAATTTTGAAAAATCAATTTTCTTGTGGAAAAATAGTTCTCAGAATTCACTGCAGTTATCCAGATTGCCAAAAGCAGAATTATTCTTATTTTAAGTCTGGTATGGTTGATGATTAGGTATTTTTTTGTTTAAAAATTTGATTTTTTGTCTTTTTTTTTAACTTTGTAGTACCAAGATGAAAAATCCTTTCGACCCATACTCGATCCCAAGGATTATATTTTAATATATTGGAGGTAAAAAACCTCCTTTAAATGAAATGAATTGATAATACTGCATAATCCAACACATAACAAAGAAAGGAGGTTAGCATGCAAAAATAGCCAAATATTCTTTTTTCTGACGCGTATTTTTAAAATCAAGAAAGACGCGTTGAATCAACAACTAAATCAAAAATAAGAACTGTTAATACCCTTGAAAAACAACAACTTTTTACAATCAAAAAC
>VAPK010667244.1_pt1 | contig 11021 bp, 10 predicted proteins | sample 3395031 | NCBI WGS metagenome assembly VAPK01 (sample SAMN08290443, study PRJNA428436) | hydrothermal vent metagenome | isolation source: Deep-sea hydrothermal vent chimney 1 | place: Pacific Ocean: Juan De Fuca Ridge
CCTCCCATCGTGGGGGTTCCTTCTTTAGAATGCTGAAATTGATCAAGATCGGGGCAATCGGCCCTCTTAGCGATTTCTTTTATTTTAAGATTTTTTAATTGTTGAATAAAAAAAGGTGCAAAAACAACACATAACAAAAATGTGGTTACAGCGGCCATGCCCGCACGAAAAGTAATATACCGAAAAAGGTTAAATCCTGAAAAAACTTCGCGAAATTGTGATAAATAATAAAACATGATTAATTTACTTTTCTTTCCAAACCCGCCCTAATGCGTCAATTTATTGGTCAGGTTTGGAACCTGTCCCTACGATATATTCCACCACACGCTCCATGCGCATACAACGTGAGCCTTTTACCAAAACAATATCTTTCGGTTTAAGGATTTTTTGTAAATTTCGATAAATGGTATGAATTTGTGTGCAATGAAATGTTTTAATGTGTTTATTAAATTTTTTAACCGCTTGCGCGATAAACCGGGCATCCTCTCCTAAAGTCATAACCACATCAATATTGGCCTCTGCTATTTTTTCCCCCACTTCTTGATGCAGATCCCTGGATTGTTCCCCCAGTTCAGCCATATCGGCACACACCGCTATTCTTTGCCCTTTTGTTTGAAAATTCTCTAATGTTTGAATGGCGCTCATAAAAGAAACAGGGTTAGCATTATATGTATCATCAATAACCCAAAATTTTCCAACCCGCTTAATCTCCTGCCGTCCTCCGGAAAATTTGAACATGGAAAGACTTTTAACAATATTATTATAGTTAATTTTATTTATTACTCCACAACAAACGGCCGCCAATGCATTGTAAATATTGTGTTCTACCGGAGTTTTTAAAGAAAATATTTTTCTTTTAAACTTAAAACTAATGGATTTGTTATTCCTATCTACAATTTCATTAATCTGATAATCCGCTTTAGATACAACCGCGTAACTTATTTTTCTTTGTGAAATTTTCTTCATCTCAATTGCTTTTAAATAATAATCATCTTTATTAAAAATAATGTGGCCATTTAGCGCCATGTGTTTAACCAGTTGAAATTTTTCACAAAAAACTCCAGACGGTGTTTTTAACCCTTGCAAATGAGAATGACCAACATTAGTAAATACAACTATTGTGGGGCAGGCAATCTTACCGATCCACTCTATATCCCCCTTTTGATTTGTTCCAAATTCAAGCACAACCATTTGGTATGACGCGTTTAATTGCAAAAGCGTTAAAGGAACCCCATAATGATTATTCTCTGTTTTAAAATTCTTAAGCACTTTATATTTTGTCTTCAATATAGCCGCTATCATGTCCTTTGTGGTTGTCTTGCCCGTGCTTCCCGTAACCGCAATCACCGGGACATTAAATCTCCTCCGATGCCAAGCCGCAATCTGCCCCAATGCCTTCGTCGTGTCCTTAACCCAAACAAACACCGGGTGTTTGTTTGGGTTTTCATCCTTGACCCAAACAAACACCCGGTGTTTGTTTGGGTTTGAAACGATAACGGCTGCTCCTTTTTTTAGGGCTTCTTTTATGAAATCATGCCCATCAAACTTTTCGCCTTTAATGGCAATAAAAACATTTCCCTTTTTAAGTGTTCGGGAATTAATTGATACGCCGGTTATCTTTACGGATGCGTCTTCCCGGCAAGGTCTCTTGCCAACGGCCTTCTTAATTTCTTCTAACGTAAACATTGCTTTATGATTGCCCTTTCATTAAAAGGAATTTTTTGATTTCCTATCACTTGATAAGATTCATGCCCTTTTCCGGTAATAAGAACAATATCGTCCTTTTCTGCCATATCTAATGCCTTTTTGATCGCCTTTTCACGATTTTCTATAATACAATAATTGTCTTTCTCAAACCCCTGGATAATTTCTTCAATAATCACTTGTGGTTTTTCTCCTCGAGGATTATCACTTGTGATAATAGCGACATCTGCTAATTGCTCGGCCACGTGCCCCATAGGGGCTCTTTTGGTTTTATCACGATCTCCGCCACAACCAAAGACAAGAATAATCCTGGATGCGCTTACGCGTTTAATGGACTGCAAAACATTAGCTAAGGCATCTTCCGTATGCGCGTAGTCAATAAATATTGTATAGGGCTGCGAAAAATCTACCCTTTCCAGTCTTCCGGGAACACAGGCAAGATTCTTTATTCCTTTTTGAATAATCTCTAAGTCGACTCCCTCGGCTAAAGATGAAGCTGCCGCGGCAAGAATATTATAAACGTTATACAATCCGATTAACGAAGTTTGAATCTCTATTTCGCCCGAAGAAGAAGTTAAAATAAATAGCGTTTCTTCAATGCTACTCTGAATATTTTTAGCCATAACATCCGCTCGATTTTTTATGCCATAGGTCATTACGTTCCCCACAATTTTATTAATCATACGTTTTCCATGTTCATCATCAATATTCATAATGGCTGTCGCTGTGTGAGAAAGCCCTGTAAACAAATGTGATTTAGCAAAAAAATAATCTTCTTTTGTCTGATGGTAATCCAGATGCTCATCTGTCAAGTTGGTAAAAATTCCTTGCCGAAAATCAATTCCGTCAACCCGTCCTTGATCTAAGGCGTGGGAGGACACCTCCATCAAACTATAGTCCATATTTTCTTCAATCATGGACGCTAAAAATTTTTGATTCTCTAAAAACCCAGGAGTTGTATTTTGTGCAACAAAAATATTTTTTCCAATACGATGATGAATGGTTCCAATAATACCACACTGTTTTTTATTTTCCGCTAAAATAGAATCCAGCAAATAACACACCGTTGTTTTCCCATTGGTGCCGGTAATCCCAATGGAGCCTATTTTTTTGGAGAAGTCTCCATAAAAATGTTTTGTCACATTACGTAAAAATTGATGCGTATCCTCAACAGACAAACAGCACACTAAAAGATTTTCATATTTTTTTCTACTGAAGATTACCCCCGCGCCTTTTTTAATAGCCTCCTCTATAAAATCCTCTCCATCACACTCCCGCCCCTGACAAGCCACAAATAAACTGCCCTGTTCAACTTTTCTGGAATCACAATGGATTGCCTTAATTTCCAAATCTTTAAAAACGTCTGGAATTGATTTTGAATAAATATTTTTTAATAATTTTTGTAAATTCACACATACCCTCACTTCTTGCCTACGGCAGAGACCCTCTCCCGAAGGGAGATAAAAATTACCCACTCAAAACCCTTCCCTCTGCGAACCAACGATTTCCCCTCTCCTTCGGGAGAGGACCTTTGCCGAAGGCAAAGAGGTAAGAAAAAAATTATTGAGATCCTAGATATTTTAACGCGTTTTCCATAACTTCTTTAAAAACAGGAGCGGCAACGGTTCCTCCGAAATAACTTGGAGAAGGGTCATCAAAAACAACTATGATGGCAAGGCGTGGGGCATCGGCCGGCGCAAACCCCATGAAACTCGCGTAAAACGCTTTATGAGAATACTTGCCGTCTACAACCTTCTGTGCTGTCCCTGTTTTTCCCGCGACTTTGACCCCTTTAATCTGTGCCCGAGGGGCTGTTCCACGATCAACCACCCCTATTAAAATTTTGGTTACCCGCTGCGCCGTATCTCGACTAATAACGCGATCAACAACCTGAGGCTCAAAAGATTTAATAATCTGACCTTTATCATCCTTGATATATTTCACCACATATGGCTTCATATAAATGCCATTATTCGCAATAGATGCCATCGCGTATACTAATTGCAAAGGCGTTACGGTCACTTCATGCCCAATGGGAATCGCGCCTATAGACGTCTTTGACCATTGAGAAGGAGGTTTTAATAATCCTTTTACTTCCCCTTTTAAATTAATTCCCGTTAAAATCCCAAAACGAAACCTTCGCGCATATTTATAAATCATACGCGGACCTAAAGCCTGTGCTATTTTTGTAACGCCGATATTACTGGAAACTTCAAAAACCTCCTGAAAAGTTAATCTGCCATGCGGACGATGATCATGCAAAATATGATTACCAACTCTGTATTGACCATTCTCACAAAAAATTATGTCACTTTCAATAAACTTTTCTTCCTCCAAAGCGGCCGCTGCTGTAACAATTTTAAAGACAGAACCTGGTTCATAAACATAACTCACAGCACGATTAGTTCTCTCTCCCAGGCGGCTTGAGGCGGCTAATGATAAATCATAGGTTGGACGATTCGCTAAGGCAAGTATTTCTCCTGTTTCAATATCCACCACAATAATACTTCCCGATTTGGCATTATATTTTTTATACGCTTTATCTAATGCTTTTTCAGCAATATACTGAATGGTCTCATCAATAGTTAAAACAAGATGAAATCCATTTTTGGGCGGAGAAAAAGCCCCCCCCAACATGAGCTCTCTCTGACGAGCATCACGTAAAATTTGCATATGCCCTTGCTTGCCCTCTAACTCACGGTTATAAAATAATTCAAGCCCCTCCAACCCCTTATTATCAGTCCCCGCAAACCCAATAATATGCGCGGCTAAATTTCCGTTAGGATAATACCGTTTACTTTCTTTACGGAATCCCAATCCTTTTATTTTTGCTCCTTTTATTTTATCGACGATGTCTTTAGAAAGTTTCCGCTTGATCCACACAAAATATTTCTTCTTATTTAAACGCTCCTGAATTAGGGAAGAATCTATTCCCAACACAGAGGAAAGAATGTCTGTAGCCTGTTGTTTATCGGAATCGGTCATGGCCTTTGGATTAGCAAAAAGAGAATAAACAGCAACATTAAACGCCATAGGACGCAAATTACGATCATAAATACTCCCGCGTATCGGCTCAATTGTAATAAGCTGTTTATGTTGTTTATCGGCGAGGGATGATAAATAAGAAAATTGAAAAACCTGAATAAGGACTAGCTTAACCGCAAAAACAATGAGAAAAACAATAAGCGAAGAGAAGACAAAAATAAACCGAAGAGAATATTTACGAACATGCACACCTATTTACTCCCGCGTTCGCGCCTCTGCCTGAGAACTTGATGTTAATAGACTTAATAAAGGGGCTATTGCTTTTGCAATCTTATTTGGCTCAACCGACCCCCGCGTGTCAAAATCGTTTTCCAAAAAAGACACCTGGACAACATTGTCGGCAAACTGCATGCCCGAACTGTCTGTTAACATTTTCACTCCGATATGATTCGCTGACTTTAAAGAAAAAATAGAATACGCAGTACGTCCATTCTCCTCGATAAGACTTCGAATTTGCTTTTCTTCCCGGGTATTTTGATAGGCCAGACTGATGATCTGCATCTGCATAGAAGTATAGGCTAATGCTGATACTGTTGCGATAGCAGTACATTGAAAAAACTGTTTAAGTTTCATCTATATCCTTTCAATAACTCTAAAACGGGCACTCCGTGCCCGATAATTTTTTTTATTTTCTTCTTCTGTTGAACGTAAAGGTTTTTTGAAAACCAACCTCACTTGATTTTCACGCGCAAAAGCACGAAATCTATGTTTCACAATCCGGTCTTCCAATGAATGAAAAGCAATCACACCCAAACGCCCCGTCGGCTTTAATAACTGCACACACCTGTCTAAAACCAATTCCAAAGATTCTAATTCCCGATTCACGGCAATCCGAAAGGCCTGAAACGTTCTTGTTGCCGGATGAATTTTTTGCCAATTTCTTCGACGGGGAATTGACTTAAATATAACACGCTCCAGTTCTTTCGTTGTCTCAATAGGTTTTTTTAAGCGTTCTCCCACAATATGACGCGCGATTGAATGATGCCAGCGCTCTTCTCCATAATCTTTTAAAATGGATGAAATTTCTTTTTCTGACAAAGAATTAACCAAATCATAAGCTGAAATTGGATTATCCTGATCCATACGCATATCCAAAGGCCCGTCTTCTTTTATACTAAAACCCCTCTGACCATCATCCATTTGAAAACTGGAGATCCCAATATCCAAAAGAATCCCATCAACATTAAAAATATTTAAATCCTGACACACCTGATCCATATAACGATAATCACTATGAATAAACTCACACCGCTCTGTAAAATCTTTAAGGTTTTTTCGTGCTATAGATAATGCTTGCATGTCCTTATCAAATCCAATTAACCTTCCTCCGGAACCTAATTTCTCAAGAATCGCCTTGGCGTGCCCTCCCATCCCCAATGTCCCATCGATAAAAACACCATTATCTTTAGGTTGAAGATATGCCATAACTTCCTCAAGCATAACAGGCACATGAATCATCGAACTTTTAACATTTTCCTCAATTATTTTTTCTTTATTTAATCGGCAAATCATGACTATGCAACATTATAATTCCAACATATTTTCTGCTATTTGCTCAAATGACTCTGTAGAGTTTGTGTAAAAATTATTCCAGCTTGTACGATCCCAAATTTCAATACGATTCGAAACCCCTATTAAAGTCGTCTCATCTTTAATTCCCGTGTAATCTTTCAAATATTGTGGGACGATAAAGCGCCCTTGCTTATCGGGAACAACATCAACGGCTCCTGAGAAAAATATCCGGTTAAAACTGCGCGTTTCCTTCTTGGTAAAAGGCTTGCTTTTAAACTTCTGTTCCTGAACACGCCATTCCTCTTCACTAAACATAAAAATACATTTATCTAACCCACGAGTTAAAAAAAAACGGTCGATTTTGTATTCTTTACAAACCTCCCGGAACTTTGATGGCAAGACGATTCTGCCTTTTTTATCTAACCCGTGTTGATATTCACCGTAGAACATTCACCCCCCCGTAAACCACTTCATTCCACTTTATTCCACCATATTTCTAGTATACGGACACAATTAGGGATTGTCAATATCTTATTTTATTTTTATTTTTGTCTATCTAGTTGATATTAAACAAGTTATATGAATTATACCGGGTGAAATTTGAATAACGCTGCCTTTAGACAGAAACACGTGGAAGGGAACAAGCTTACATCATTTTAAATGGTGCAGAACAGATATTTTGTCTTTTCTAAGCTGATTAATCAATTTTTCTTGTGAAATAAAATTTTTTTCATTTCTAATTTTTTTAACAAATTCTACAATAATTTCTTTTCCATAAATATCTTTATCGAAATTAAAAATATGGGCCTCAATATTAATACTTTTGTTTAATTTCTTAAACGACGGTCGGCGCCCAATATTTACCATAGCAAAAAATGAACCCTCACCTGACCCCGAATTAATGCCTTTTGTTTCAATTCGGGTCCATGAATGCTCACCACTCTTACCTATAATTGTAACATACGCCGCGTAAACACCTATCGGAGGGGTGATTTCTTGCTGAGGGTATATATTCGCTGTTGGAAATCCTAATATTTTTCCCCGCCCATCCCCCTTCACCACTTTTCCCATAACAGCCACATTTCGACCTAAAAATTTTTTGGCTTGTGACAGCTTCCCCTCAAAAATCAATTGGCGAATCAATGTACTCCCTATTTTTTTTTGACAAGATCCGGTTACTCCAACAGGATGCAACGCGTTAATAACGAATCCATACTTAGTCCCAGCCTCTTGAAAGTACTCCAACGTGCCACTTCGATTCTGTCCAAAACGAAAATCATCGCCGACAAAAATCTCCTTAAGTTGAATTTTATCAACAAGATAACGTTTAATAAATTTTTGTGGGGATAGCTGAGAAAATCTCTTTGTAAAATGAACAACAATACACACAACAGCCCCTAATTTTTCAATTAATCGTAGACGATAACTCAATGAAGAAATGAGAGGTTTTTCCGTCTCCGGGCGTAAAATATGAACAGGGTGTGGGTCAAAAGTCATAACAACCGCTTGAGCATTAATCTCCCTGGCCTTTTCAACAGCCTTTTTAATTAATGCCTGATGCCCACGATGCACCCCATCAAAAACACCGATCGTTAATACAGCATTCTTAAAATTTTTCTTAACCTTGCCAATCCCGTAAATGAGTTTCATTACATTCCTCGATAGTGCTGGCATCCTCTAAGCAAAATGGTCCGACTTTGATTCGTTCAATCTGTGAAATACAAGCACCACACCCTAATACTTTCCCAATATCATCCGCTAATTGACGGACATACGTTCCTTTAGAACACTCTAAATAAAATTCCACATCCGGGGCCCTAAATTTTAGCAACTCCAAACGGTCAATCCGAATACTCCGTGGCTGACGCTCCACTCGAATTCCTTTACGCGCCAGTTCATAAAGTTTTTTCCCTTTATGCTTTATTGCTGAAACCATTGGAGGAATTTGTTCAACTTTTCCGACAAATTGTGTAAAAATTTTCTCAACCTGCTCTCGCGTAATAGATTCGTAAGGCAACTGCTCAAGAATTTTCCCCTGAGTATCCGCGGAATCTGTTGTTGTCCCAAGAATAAATGTTGATTGATAAACCTTATCAAACCCTACAAACTTACCAAACAGCTTTGTGGACTTTCCGACAAGAATAACCAAAACTCCTGTGGCTAATGGGTCCAATGTCCCTGCATGTCCGACACGCCTCATATGAAACTTCTTTCTAACTTGGTCAACCACATCATGCGATGTCATTCCAGAGGGTTTATTAACAATCAAAATTCCATTTAAAGACATAACAATTCTCTTGTAAAAAGGTAAGCGTTCACGGGATATGCCGTGAACGGTTACAAAAAAAAATAATCATTCTGAAGAGACATATCTGTGTCGACGAAAAATTTTTTATACGATCCTCCGACAGGCAGACTTCACTACGTCCAGAATGACGAGTTGCGTTCAGGATAACAGCATGCCTACGGACTGTTTACAATTACAAAACCTTTTTTATCTCTTTTAATATCTTAACGCGCGCCTGAGTCCTATTTCCTTCAATTTGACATCCACTGGCATCGTGATGTCCTCCTCCGTTAAAATGATGGGCTAATTTCGCGACATTAACACGCCCCGAAGATCTTAAATTTACGCGTGTTTTATTAAATTTAAATTCTGTACAAATAACCACAACTTCAACGCCATCGATGGAACGTAAAAACCGAAATAAGGCATCTCGCAAATCAAAGGCTTCAGAAAATCTGCCTATTACTTTTTTACTAAGTTCCATACAAATAATCTTTCCATCACATAAAGTATCAAAACGACTCAAAACTTTCGTGAATTTTTTTGAATCATTAAGAGAAATGGTTTCATAAATCTGTTTATAAATCGAGACCGCGGAAAATTCAAATTTTCTCAATTCTCCAACAATTTGATGCGTATGAGAAGACGTGTTGGAATAACGAAAAGAGCCTGTATCTGTCATAATTCCCGTATATAAACAAAAAGCCATGTCCTTTGTTAAAGTTACTTTATCCTTAACAAACAATCCATGCAATACTTCACACGCCGAAGAAAATTTTGGAAGAACAAGGTTTAGCGTTCCAAAGAAATCATTGGTGATATGATGATCAATATTTATTAAAGGTTTACCGGGGTGAAGAAGCCTTTTGACCCGGCCAATGCGACTTAAATCTCCACAGTCCACGACAACAGCAACGTCATACTGGATGCGTTTTTTCCCCCTAAGCCCTTTAACCTGTTTAATTCCCGGAAAAAAATGGAATCGATCCAAAACATCCTCTTCATTAATAATCACAACTTTCTTTCCCATGCTCCGCAAATATCCAGCCATGGCTAATTCTGAACACAATGCGTCCGGATCAGGATTTATATGCGTACTAATAAAAAATTTATTATTTTTTTTAATTGTCTCAATGACTTTCTTCATTTTCTTGCTGAATCTCCTTTAATGTTTCTTCCATACGCACTGAAGACTCTATTGAGTCGTCATAAAAAAAAATAATTTCCGGAGTATTCCGTAATTTCACACGCTGCCCTATAAGACGTCGAATCATTCCGGAAGCGTTTCGAAGGCCTTGATGAACATTTTCTACCTGAGAGGCAGAACCTAAAACACTAAAATAAACGCGGGCATTGCGAATGTCCCGACTTGTTTTAACGGCTATAATGGTAACCATTTCAAATCTAGGGTCACTTAAATCTCTGAAAATAATTTTTGAAATTTCTTCTTTTAACTGCTGATTAATTCGATCCATCCGGTCCATATTTTTACATCCTTATTCGGACAGGTTTTGAACCTGCTCCTATAATACCAAATCCATTAAATAATTGCTCTATTTTAAAATTGCTGTGTCTCGTTGAAGCGTCGAGACAAGCAAAATGAATTTTGGTCATTATTTAATGGAATTGATATTATAATTAACTTATACCCTGAGCGGCGATAAATTTTAGTTCTTCTTTTTTGGTTTGCAGTCCTTTATCTATTTTTTGATAAAGAATTTTTTCTAAAATTTCCCCCAATTTCTTTCCCGAACAGATGCCCATTTGCTTTAAATCTTCACCTGTTATTCTTAACTCAATATTCCTGTCCTGATTCCAAAACTGATCAATTCGTTGGCAAACAATTTTCTTTTTCGTCTGAACCCTCAAATATAAAACCACCTCTGCTCTTAAAAACTTTAAAATCCTGTACACTTCACTTGCTGATAATCTTTTTACGGAAAGGGCCTTAAGAATCCCTTCCACATTACTGCTTTGTAGCATACTTGCTTTTTCATCTTTTTTAAACTGAAATTTCTCCGAAATTTTTTGCTGGTCAGCAAAAGAGGCTTTTGACATCAAAGCCATAAAATAAATCAACCAGACAGAGGGCGTATTTTTTTTAATAAAATCAATACTATTATAAACAGCAAAAAATGGGGCCAGGCTACTTTTTTGATCAGGGCTCAACCAGAAACAGCCTGTTCCTATTTTTTTTAAACGCCTTAATCCTTTAACCGGATTATCCTCACATAATATTTTTTTAAATTCTTCAAAATAACGAGGAGACTTGACTCTGGAAAGATAGTTATTCTTAACGGCATTTTTCAATAAACACAGAGTGTGCCGTTCTATCTTAAAATCAAACCTCTGTTCAAAACGCACGGCTCTCAATATACGTGTTGGATCATCAATAAAACTTTTGTCATGAAGAATACGAACTTTCTGAGCCTTTAAATCTTCAAACCCTCCCCACTCATCTACCAGGGTTCCA
>VAPK010038578.1_pt1 | contig 11019 bp, 8 predicted proteins | sample 3395031 | NCBI WGS metagenome assembly VAPK01 (sample SAMN08290443, study PRJNA428436) | hydrothermal vent metagenome | isolation source: Deep-sea hydrothermal vent chimney 1 | place: Pacific Ocean: Juan De Fuca Ridge
AATTCCCTTTGCCTGACATTTGGATGACCTTTCTTAGCTAATTAGAATTGGGTTTTAAGGTCTATTATAGTATCTATTTAATCCGGCCACGCCATAACAAGCAGCAATATGCTGAGATGATGACAAATGAAATGGGTAAAATCATAGCTCAAGGTATTGCTGAAATCGAGAAATGCGTTTGGGTATGTCGTTTTTACGCTGAACAGGCTGCTCAGTTTCTGGGGTCGGAAGATATTGAGACCGATGCCCATCACAGCTTCGTGAGCTATCATCCGTTAGGCGTTGTGCTGGCGGTGATGCCGTGGAATTTCCCTTTCTGGCAAGTATTCCGTTTTGCCGCTCCTGGATTAATGGCAGGTAACGGCTGCATATTGAAACATGCAAGGAACGTGTCTGGCTGTGCGCTGATGATTGAGTCTGTTTTTCGCGAGGCTAATTTTCCCGAGCATCTGTTTCGTTCGCTTTTGATTGGTATTCCTGAAACCACTCGCGTTCTGCAGGATCCGCGGATAGCTGCAGTGACCATCACATCCAGCGTTAACGCTGGGCGTGCTGTCGCCACAGAAGCAGGCAAGGTACTGAAAAAGTGTGTGCTAGAGCTGGGAGGGGCTGATGCCTTTATTGTACTCGAAGATGCTGACATTGACAAAGCTGTTGAGGTCGGTATTATTGCCCGTTTTCAGAACAGTGGCCAGAGCTGTATTGCCGCCAAGCGTTTTATTGTTGTCAAGGCGGTGTATGAAGAATTCGAACAAAAATTTGTTACCGCCGTCAGTCGGTTAAAGATGGGTGACCCTTCAGAAGAAGGTATCTATATCGGCCCCCAGGCACGTATGGATTTGCGTGATGTTCTGGCTGAACAAGTACAACGCAGTGTGATTGCTGGTGCTAGTGTATTAATTGGTGGTGAGGTACCTGAAGGCGAGGGTGCTTTTTATCCGCCGACGGTGTTAGCTAATGTTAAGCCTGGCATGGCTGCCTGGTCAGAAGAATTATTTGGCCCAGTGGCAACACTGATCTGTGTTACCGATGAAGTCGAAGCCATCCAGGTGGCTAATGGCACTGATTTTGGTCTCAGTGGCTCGGTTTGGACTCAGGATTTAGCCCGTGGTGAGCGCATTGCCGCTAATCAGATCGAATCTGGCGCCGCCTTTGTCAACGATATGTCGAGGTCCGATCCTCGTATGCCTTTTGGTGGCATTCGCCAGTCGGGATATGGTCGAGAGCTGGGTATTTTCGGGATACGTGAATTTGTAAATATCCATTCTGTTTGGGTTAGCAAGTTGTAATGTCTAGCGATTTTATATTTCTCTAGAATTTAAGGAAAAGTTATATGTCCACCGCCGCAGAATTATTTATACAATGCTTGGAGAATGAAGGTGTTGACAATATATTTGCTATCCCTGGAGAAGAAAATCTTCTATGTGATGGATGAATTTCGCGATAGTTCGATTGAATTTATCATCGTTAGGAATGGGCATGGAATAACTTTCTTGTTTGGCGATCGAGATTGGGTTTGTATTAGTTCGTTCTGACGGAGCAAAAGTGCAGGAATAATCGTTCTATTTCGAGCTCTTGTGATGGAAGAACGGGCGAAGACAAGCCGAAGATGAGATGTCAAACGGGGAAGTTATTTCGTGCCCATTCCTTAGGCACGAACAAGCCGCTGATTTTATGGCGGATGTCCATGACTGATTAACGGGTAAGGCTGGCGTTTGTCTGGCGACATTAGGGCCAGAGGCCACGAATCTTATCACCGGTGATGTCGGATTTATGATGAATTCACAGGAAATTGAAACGGCCTTTCGTTATAGAATTGCCATTCTAATAATATCGGTTTCAACAATCCTGATTTTGTAAAATATGCTGAATCCTTTGGTGCCAGAGGGTACCGCGTGAATAAAGCGCAAGACTTGCTGCCGACATTAGGAAAAACCTTTACTGATAAGATGGTGGTGCTTGTCGATGTCGCTGTGGGTTACTCGGAAAGCATGAAATTAACTGAGAAACTCGGTCAACTAGTTTGACTCGTATAAGCCGTCGATTTTTTATCAATCAATAAATTATTGACTATGCTCGTGCGTAAACAGTTCATCATATTTTAAATCATAGTATTTCTTGTCATGTTGATAGCGGATCGGTGTTTAGTTTCTGGTTTGAAATGATCTGAAACTTGGCGAAATGACTGGTAATGAGCGATATCAAACACTTGGTAGTATCTGGCCTGTGAGAAGCTAGATAATCAGTGTCGCCGCAACCTAATATTATGGTGGTTTCAGGCTGCGATGTTTTTTTGAATTGAGATAAGTTTAAACTGCTTTGGGGAAACAATAGATGCGTCGAGTGGATTAAACTCAGCGCATCTACCATGAATCAGACGCGAAAATAGATTAATGTATCCTGCTGTTCTCCTTATTTCAATGCCACGGCCTACAAGCTCAGAGCCTGGGGTTTGTTTCAAAATACACGGTGAGTATCTTCTGATGCGTTCTGCATTCATCCCTGACAATTAAGGTGTTTGAAGTTAATCTTAGCCCCTAAGTTGAGGTGTATTAATGTCGTATAACAAATACCCATTCAGCTTAACTTCATGGCAGTGGGGGTAGGAACTTAGAAGATATTTCGCTCGGTTACAGATATTTTTTAGTTATCGGCGTGACTGTTATTTTCTTGGGACCTCACCGATAGCCAGTGCTGACCCGATCTCACCAGAAAGTAGGTCAGTCCTAGTAAGGCTGCAGAGGCAGTCCACATGCCGAGATTGATCCACGTTGGATGGGCTTCCTCCACCGGTAACATGATTATTTCGCGGACCACTACGACCAGTGCAACCTCAACGAATACAGCGACATCGACAGGACTTCCCTGTAAGTGACGAATTTCGGTATTGATCAACTCCACCATGGTCCACAACAGCAGCAGGATGCCTAATGCATGTAGGAATCCCTTTATTAACGAGTGAGTTTGAACCGCCAGGTAGATGCTGTGAAAGAAAGCGGCGGTGATTAATATTGTTGCGCTGATTAGAGCCAGGCTGATCACTACGTGTGTCAGGCGATTGGTCCAATTCAATAGTAGAGAAGTATGATTGATGAGTTTTTTCATAGTTAATATCCTGTGTGTATTCTCTTTATTTTTGGCAGATTAAAAGAAATATATTCTAAAATAGAAAAGTTGCCTGCGCCATCATCTTTTCTCGTTATCGATTCATCTTCATGAAAACCGTATACTGATACGTTTGAGATTTAGGTCTTGAGTGCGAGATATATTTTACCCTGACTGTGTTAAAACTCCTCGCAATAATCCCGATATTACTCGTCGTTTCGCCTAGTCAGGACAAAAATATGTCTCGCACTCAAGACCTAAATCTCAAACGCTACGGGTATATATGACAGGTAACCATTTTTTTATCAATAAAATGTCAAGCCGCGATATAGTGATTATTGAGTGTAGTCATGTCATTTAACGTTACCATTAATAAATGGGTGTTATCGAAAATTAGAAGCACTGAATACTGAATAATTTTCGTTGACTGTAACTTGAGTTGCAGACTTTACTTTCTGTCGTGGTTATTGTGGAGGCGATTGATTGGAACACTAGCAATCCTGTGCTCTGTGACATAATTCAACAGATCGTCTGGTTTCAAATTTTAAAACAAATTAAGCGGAGATATTTATGATGACAAAATACAAGAAAAGTATTGGTATGACGGCGATAGCGATCCTATTAGCTTTCTTGGTTGTTGCTCCATCATTTGCTGGTGAACCAGTAGTGGATATTGATATCAGCTATTGGGTGCGTGATTCTCTTCGTATCGATCCACGAGTGGATGTATCGAAGATTAGCGTGAGCAGTGAGGGGGGCATCGTTACCCTGTCTGGTCGTGTGAATAATCTGGCAGCGAAGCAGTATGCTGATTTCGAAGCTAAAAAAATTAATGGGGTTGTGGGAGTCATTAATAAAATCAAGGTGATGCCGACTTGGCGTTCGGATATCGATATCAGGCATGCTGTGAAACGTCGTATTTTAGGTAGTGCAGCGATCACCTCGGAAGGCATTATGGTCGCCTCTGATAATGGTCAAGTTATCCTCACGGGTGAGGTGGCTAATTGGGGGGAAGTGCAGCAGGCGGGATTGTTGACGAGCGAAGTTCTCGGTGTTCAAAAAATAACGAATAATCTTGTTACCGTTTGGCGATCCGAGCGTAGTGATCAGACGATAAAAAATGACGCTATTGCCGCATTACAACGTGATGTGTATCTGAGTGGCCTGCCTATCTCGGTCGGTATCAATGGCGGAATTATTACGCTGATAGGATCGGTCGGTAGTGCCTTCGAAAGTGATCGTGCCATGCAAAAGGTACGCTGGATTTCGAATGTTAAGGGTGTCGTTAGTGATCTAAAAATAGAAGGATGGGAGAATTGTGGTGCTCGCAAGAAAACAGTTTGGCCTTCAGATGACGCATTGAAACGTGCTGTCAAGGACGAGCTAGCGGCGGATTCACGCGTGACGTCTGCCGACATCAGTATTCGCTCCTACCTTGGGGCGATTACGCTGGATGGTACAGTTAACAGTTACTATCAAATGCAAATTGCCGAGCAGGATGCGAATGATGTGGTCGGAGTGGCCTACGTAACGAACAATTTGTTGGTGACGTCCGAGACCCGTTCCGATTGGCAGATTCAGGATGACATTATATTCAATTTTGAGGTGGATTATACACTGGAGGATTTTGATCTCAAGAACAAGGTTAAGGATGGTGTGGTTACCCTTACTGGCGAAGTTCATTACTGGTTTGAGAAATATCATGCTGCAGATGTAGCGGCAGGGGTGCTTGGGGTTAAGTGGGTAATCAATCGGATCGCTGTCCATCAGGCCGGCCTAAAAAACGCTAAAATTTTGACTAAGGATATTACTAATGGCCTCAAGTGGAACTGGACCACTTGGCCTGTACGCAATGACATTAAGGTTAGTGTAACCAATGGTATTGCTAGCCTAGCAGGAGATGTCCATACTTGGTCCGAGCGTCGGGAGGCTGATCGTGTGGCGCTTCGCACCGATGGCGTTTGGGCGGTGGACAACCAATTGACGGTGAATGGTTATAATTATCAATGGAATGAATGGTTCGATAGGAATATTCCAGAGCAGTACGATCCTTACTACTATCCCGATTATATTCCGTACTACGATGATTATCCATTTTGGTGGGGCAGCAACTAATTGATGTTTTGGTGGGAGCGGGCTTAGAAGCCTGATCCCACAGGTTATTGTCCAAATTAGCTCATTCGTTGTAAATGGTCGAATAAGCCTGGCTATTACCGTTACTTGTCGTTTTGCTTCGCCAGGACAAAAATAGGCCTCGCACTCAACACCTAAATTTAAAACGGTTTGGGTATATACTGACCTTAATTGTTATTCCTTAGCGTATTTTTTCTGTTTATTTATCGATATCTCTATGTAGGATAGCCGAATGAAAAATTTATCGTGTCCGTTGGCGTTTATCGGTAACTTAAGTAGCAGACAGCGTTGAATCAATCGCTCATAATTTATCTGTGTCGGACATCCGGTTAGCTGGTGTCGATGCTTAAGGAAAGGCTACGGAACAGTAGGTGCTTTAGGCAACTCAGGACGACTAAAGGGATTTAGGAGATAGAATAATGGTAAGTTTAAACTGATTTCAGGAAAAATCATTAAAAAATACCGCTACCTCTTTTTTTCTTTATGTGGCGTGGATTCGCTACGCTTAATTCACGCTACTCATCTATTGTTCTCTGAAATCAATTTAAACTTACGAATAATGCATGGAGCAATTATCGAGACAAAGCCGCCGACTGCATGGAGGCAGGAGGTAGAGCGACTCAGGAGACAAAGCCGAGATGCAAAACGGGTAAGTAATTGCATCGCCCATTTCTTAGTCATTCCCTAACGGGGATAGTGTGTGGAATGTTTGGGTTGAATCAAACCGAAGGGGATTAAAAACCATGATTAATATTGTACATATCCATCCTATGCTGGTACATTTTCCCATCGTGTTGTTTATTACGGCGATGATGATTGACGGATATATTTTGCTGCGTCAAGGTGATCTCGGTGAGCGGGGCTGTCTGGTTATGACGGGTTTCTGTGCATTAGTCATGGGTATCGTGTTTGCACTGGTGGCCGCAATTTTCGGGGATATTGCCCTGGATGCAGCGGTCAATGCAGGATTTGCTAAAGCGCCGCTAGAGGCGCATGAAACACTGGCATTTGTGACGATGGCGATTTTCGGTGTACTTACTTTACTGCAAGGCATTTCCCTGTGGCACAAGCATGCGTTGAAAAATAGGAATGCCTGGATTTTTGTGGGAGCGGGATTACTCGGGCTGGTGATGTTGTTGTCAACGGCTTACCTTGGTGGCAATCTCGTGTATGAGTTTGGTGTCAATGTGACCGGAGTGACACCTCATTAAATCCTAACGTTTCAAAAAAATGGGTTAAAAACCATTACATGGCTTTATTTACTGCATCTAAAGACGAATACTCGCTTTTTCTAAAACTCACAATGAATGACATTGCTTAGTTAGATGGACTCGGGGCGACTAACGTTGATGCCTAGGTTGCGGGGTAGATTTTTTATTGAGCAATGAATCGGGAGGGTTGTTGCTGCTCAATATTTTTTTTGGTGGGTTGATAATGCTAAAAAGGTGATAATTTGGATTGGTTGGGTTGAATAGCGACCATGTCCATTCGCTTTTATTGACTGATTGATATATTTTCTCATAAAAATCTCTCGAAAATTTCTCTTGCCTTCAAAACACAGGTAAAATCCAACTACAATAACTAGTAAAGTATGTTTGTAAGTTGATCTTGTTGACCCCAGCTTGTTTCGCATGAGTTGTGTTCGTACGCTATGAGTTCGATGGTTTATGAAAAGCAAGGAATAATTGCGGAAGGAGTTTGCTAGGCAAAAAATTGGGCGAAGATTCCATTTTTCTCAATGACAAAAATAACCTTATTCTGAGAAGTTGATCAAATTATTATGAATACAGTAAAATCTTTCGTTCTTTTGAGGTGTCTTTCGTTCCACACACTGGTCGTGAAAGCCATTTGGTGGCGTTGCTTTGTGGCCGGTGATCTTCATGTTTATCATCAGAAAGATAGATATACTCAATCATTTCGTGACGACTGTGTCGTTAGCACATGGAAGTTAACGAACTTATCCATCCTGTACTTCGGCTTAGATCTTTCTTTATTGGCCGGGAGCTTAGGTAGGGGGCGTGAGAGGTGCGTAGAAGCTTTGAGCGTTTTTCAATCAAAAAATACTCAGTTTGTCGCTCGTAGGCTTGGGGGTTTTCTTGGCATGCTGCGCTTGCGATGCTCTACTTCCTGCATCCATGTGGTCGTCAGTTAGCGCGTCCAAATAGAAACCCAATCTGGGCGAAATTTGAGCCGTGCGTTTAATTTTCACTCCCAAGTGTAACACATAGATTTTAAAGTCAGGATGCTTATGTGTACTTGCTCTCGCTGGTGGTGTTATTTTACGACACCCATAATCGGCATGATTGATTTAAAACAATATCAGCAAGCTAAGTTACTTACCGACATTGGGCAACCTAGCGTTTGAACATCGCGATGAGAATTGATTTCACCGGGGTTTTTCTGAAGGAGGCCATACTTGTTGTATGGCCGACTGAGAAAAATTTCTGTGGAATCAAGGATCAAGTGAGATTAAATGATAGGCGGCTCAATGTTGATACTTACTGCAATTTTGGGTATTTTAATTTCGCTTGGCTTGTTTTCTGCTTACTTGCAGATTTTCTGTTCTCTCCTTAATGCAGTACCCCCTTCTTATATTTTTTTTGTCGAGTTTTTTGCTAACGAGGCGGATCGTTGTTTTTGTTGCGATGTTAGCCGAGTCTATTGCCGTAAAATCAAATAGTCGTATTTATATGTTCAATATTTGTGGGTGGATTGTTTCTATTAGGGATGTGATATCGAGATAATTTGGATAAAAAATAGGTTGAATATGTTAGCGGATAATCAACAATGTTTTGCGCAAGTTGGTAGTTGGGCGTGGAATCTTGCCACGAATAAAATAACTTGGTCAGATCAATTATACCAAATTTATGGCTTGACTCCACAGGCGATTGAAATCGATGTGTGGGATATTATTGAAAAATATACACATCCAGCGGATTTGAAATACTTGCACCAAGCCGTCAACGAGGCGGTTTCTCACCATAAACCGATACGAATAGAATATCGAATTATTCGATCGAATGGAGAGGAGCGAATTCTTTGGAGCGAAGGGGATTTTTTACCAAGTGATGACAAAAAATTAGTTAACTATATTGGTGTTATTCGAGATATCACCGAACAAAAGCAAATGGAATATACCTTGCGCCAATCTGAAGAAAAGTGGCGTGCGATGATAGAAAACTCTGCCGATAGTATCATGATAGTCAACAAGGAGGGGACAATTTTATATATTAACCACACCTTGCCTGACCATACTAATGCGATGCTGATCGGGTTAACCTTGTATAGTTTTTTGCCGGAAAAATTACATGCGAGATTAAAGAAATGCTTTGATTTGGTCATTGCAACGGGACAATCAAGTATATTTGAAGTTGACTATCCGGATCCGGAAGGAAATTATCGCCATTATGAATCTTCGGTCAGCATTTTACGGGATAAGGGAGTAGCTGATACCTTTGTGGTCAGTGCCAGAGATGTGACTGAACGAAAGTTGATAGAAGACAAAATACGTGAATCAGAAAAAGAGTTAAGAGGTATTTTAGGAAGTATGCGAGATACTTATTTTCGCACTAATCGAGAGGGTTTGTTGACGCGAGTTTCTGCTTCTGTGCAGCAGCTGATAGGGTATAAACCAGAACAAGTATTGGGGGTTAACGCGGCCGATTTTTATGTGAATTCTGAGGATAATGATGCCTTTGAAAATATACTGAAAGCGCAAAATGGCACGGTCCTTAATTATGAGCTACCGCTCAAACATAAAAATGGTCATCATGTTTGGGTGTTAACTAATGCGCAATATTATTTTGATAAAAATAATAACATTGCTGGCGTTGAAGGTACCACACGAGATGTGACTGAGCGTAAACAAACGGAATTGCAAATGGGTAAATTATCTCGCGCATTAGAGCAAACAGCCGATGTTGTTTTAATCACTGATCGACAAGGTATTATCGAGTACGTTAATCGAAGTTTTGTTTGCACGACAGGGTTTACTAAACAAGAATCGATTGGTAGAAAAACATCCATTCTAAAATCTGGTGAACAAAGCAATGAGTTTTATGCGGGGCTTTGGAGAACGATTATTAATGGTGAGGTTTTTAATGATGTATTTATTAATAAAAAGAAAGATGGAACAATTTATCATGAACAAAAAACCATTACCCCGTTAAAGGATAGTCATGGGGAGATTACTCATTTTGTTGCCACTGGAAAAGATATTACCGAGCGTATGCAAACCCAGCAACGCTTGCAGTTCCTCGCTCATCATGACGCATTAACCGAGTTGCCCAATCGTGCTTTATATCTTGATCGTTTAGAGCAAGCCGTCACGCGTGCGCCTTGGCATGGTCGATTGGTGGCGGCCTTATTTATTGATCTTGATCGGTTTAAAACTATCAACGATACTCTGGGGCATGAAGTGGGTGATCGTTTATTGCAAGAGTTAGGGCGTCGTTTGTTGCTGAGCATTCGGGAGGGTGATACGGTCGCTCGTTTGGGTGGTGATGAATTTGCTATTTTGTTGGATGATATTGCCTCTGAAAAAGATGTGTCGGGGGTAGCTCAGAAAATTCTTGACACGTTATCGCCACCTTTTGTGATTGATGGTCGAGATTTATATGTCACCGCGAGTATCGGCATTAGTCTTTACCCTAACGATGGTAATCAGCCCGGAATTTTGTTAAGAAATGCAGATATTGCCATGTATCGCGCCAAAGATCTAGGAAAAAATAATTGCCAATTTTACTCGGCTGATTTGAGTGCTCGTGCTTTTGAGCGGCTCACATTAGAAAATAGCTTGCGCCATGCGCTAGAGCGCGAAGAGTTTGTGCTGTATTATCAGCCTCAATTGAATACCGAGTTGGGGAAGATTACTGGTGTTGAAGCGTTAATACGATGGGATCATCCTGAGTTCGGGATGATCAAACCTCATGACTTTGTTTTTTTGTTGGAGGAAACAGGTTTGATCGTGCCGGTAGGAGAATGGGTATTATTGACGGCATGTAAACAACTAAAACAATGGCATCTGGCAGGCTTTGCCGATTTGCACGTTTCCGTCAATTTTTCTAGTCGCCAGTGTGATGAGGAATCGATTGTCGAGGTTGTTGGGCGGGCGTTATTGGCGGGAGGTATTGCCCCTGAATTTTTGGAATTAGAGATTACTGAAAGTTTGCTGATGCGAAATGCCAGGTCGGTGGTTGATGCGCTTGAACAGCTGAGTCGGATGGGGGTACGGTTAGCAATTGACGATTTTGGTACAGGTTATTCATCACTGAGTTATTTAAAACGATTCCCCATTGATACATTAAAAATTGATCGGTCCTTTGTCCGTGATATTGCGACGGATCCCGATGATGTGGCGATAGTTAAAGCCATTATTGCCATGGGGAAAACGCTGAAGTTACGCGTGGTGGCTGAAGGTGTCGAAACCACTGAGCAATGGAATTTTTTAAAGCAGAAAAATTGTGATGTGGTGCAAGGATATTTATTGAATGAGCCGATGAGTGCAGCGTCTTTGGAAGCCTGGTTAACAGCGTTTAGTTTTGAGGAAGTGTAACAAAATTTGATGGTGAAAAGTAGGATGATATTACGCTTCTCACTCGGTTATGACACATTATATCCACCGTGTTCAAACCATTGCTCAGCGTCTTCAGGTGTTACCTGCAAAAGTGCTTTTTTTAAGGCACGCATTAAATCAGGTAGCGTTCGGGCGGCGGATTTCTTCAACAACGTTTTCACTTTGTTCCAACATAATTCGATCGGTGATAGCTCGGGTGCCTAAGG
>VAPK010225032.1_pt1 | contig 11017 bp, 8 predicted proteins | sample 3395031 | NCBI WGS metagenome assembly VAPK01 (sample SAMN08290443, study PRJNA428436) | hydrothermal vent metagenome | isolation source: Deep-sea hydrothermal vent chimney 1 | place: Pacific Ocean: Juan De Fuca Ridge
CTGGTTTCGCCAGAAGTTGTAGAAAATGCCAGGGCTCAGGCAGATTCTGCAAGGGCCGAAATGGAGGCCGTTAAGCAAGGACTTATTTTGCTTGAAATTGGGCCTCGCAAAGAAGATATCGCCATTGCTCGAGCTGAGTTAGCTAATCGAAATGCCGGGTTAGTGCTGGCACGTCAAAAACTGGATGATGCAAATCTATATTCACCGGCCGACGGAATTATTCGTAAACGTATTCTTGAGCTGGGTGACATGGCTTTTCCTCAAACCCCGGCCATCACACTGGCTTTTAACAATCCCGTTTGGGTGCGTGCTTATTTACCAGAAACAGCTTTAGGCAAAGTTGCTTTGGGTACGGCGGCAACTATCACGACAGATAGCTTTCCTGGCAAGATTTATCAAGGCTGGGTCGGATATATTTCTCCCACGGCTGAATTTACTCCCAAGAATGTGCAGACGGCTGAGCTACGCACCCGGTTAGTTTATTCGGCGCGAATTTTTGCCTGTAACCCGCAGCAAGAACTGCGTTTGGGTATGCCTGCAACGGTTCGTATCGATATTAATCAACCACCTGCTCAACAGAAACCCGCCAGTAAAAAGTGCGAAGGTCAGGAACAAGCCAGAGAGCAATCTGAAAATCAAGCTGGGAATCAAAGCAAGGATTAGATTGTCATGACTGGAGCTGCACTTATCCTTTCGGGAGTTAGCAAAATATTCTACAGCAGTGGACGTCAATTGCAGGCATTAACTGACGTGAGTTTTAGTATCCAGAGTGGCCGAATCACGGGATTAATTGGTCCCGATGGTGCGGGTAAAACAACTTTGATGCGACTTGCCTGTGGATTACTTTCACCCGAACAGGGGCAGATTGAAGTAACGGGTATTGATGTCTTGCAGGATCCATTGCAAGTACAGACTAAAGTCAGCTATATGCCACAACGTTTTGGTCTGTACGAAGATTTGACCGTACAGGAAAATCTGAATCTTTATGCTGACTTGCAGAATGTTCCTTTACAACAACGACCGGCTCGTTATGCCGAGCTAATGAAGATGACCGGGCTCAGTCCGTTTACCAATCGATTGGCGGGTAAACTTTCTGGTGGCATGAAGCAGAAACTGGGATTAGCCTGTACCCTGATTCGGTTACCGCAATTGCTGCTACTTGATGAACCGACGGTGGGTGTTGATCCTGTTTCTCGCCGGGAATTGTGGCAGATTATCTATAAGCAGGTAGAGCAAGCTGGTATGACTGTGCTGGTGAGTACCGCTTATCTGGATGAAGCCGAACGTTGTGATGAGGTTATTCTATTGCATGAAGGTACAATGTTGGCTCAGGATGAACCACAAAAATTTAGTCAATCGGTTGCAGGGCGAACTTTTCAGGTTAAGGCGAAACACCTGAGTCACCGACACTTGCAGGAAAAACTGAGCCATGCTCCTAACGTGCTGGATGCTTTGATCGAAGGCGAAACAGTCCGCCTGGTTATGGAAACGGTAACCTCACCCGAGGCGAGTGTCATTCTGCCCGGTGAAAATGACGTCAGCATAAAACCGGTTAAGCCGCGTTTTGAAGATGCGTTCATTGCCAGACTTAAAACCCACCGGCAAAAAGATACGCAAAAACTCTCTCTTAATGTTTCTATTAGTAGTAACAGTGGTGATGAGATCATCCAGGTAAAAAACCTGGTGCGCCGTTTTGGCGATTTTGTGGCGGTGAATAATGTGAGTTTCAGTGTTCGGCGTGGGGAGATTTTTGGTTTGCTGGGTGCCAACGGTGCGGGTAAGTCCACCACTTTCCGTATGCTTTGTGGTCTGTTGCCGGCCAGCTCGGGGCAACTTGCTGTGGCCGGTGTTGATCTGCGCGTAGCGGCTGCGCAAGCTCGTGGTCGAATTGGTTACATGGCACAGAAATTTTCACTTTACAGTAATCTTTCCGTGACTCAGAACCTGCGTTTTTTTTCCAGTGCTTATGGGTTACGCGGTAACCATCAGAACGACAGGCTTGAATGGGCATTAACTACCTTTGAACTGGAAAACTATCGGGATGCCAATGCCGGTGAGTTGCCACTGGGTTACAAGCAACGTCTTTCCTTTGCCGCTGCACTGATGCACGAGCCGGAGATCCTCTTTCTTGATGAACCGACTTCGGGAGTTGATCCCCTGGCACGGCGTGAATTTTGGGTATGGACCAATGCTCTGGCCGAAATAGGTGTAACGGTACTGGTGACCACGCATTTTATGGAGGAAGCTAATTACTGTGATCGTTTGGTGATTATGGCGGAGGGTGCAGTGTTGGCTGAAGGCACGCCACTGGAAATGAAGGATTTGGCGCGCAGTCGGGATAACCCCGATCCCACCATGGAAGATGCCTTTATCCATCTGATTGAACAAAGGGAGGTGGCTGCTTGATGTTGAGCTCCGCCGCCCGAATGCGACTGTCAGGTATGATCCGCAAGGAAAGCTGGCAAATCCTGCGTGATCCATCAAGCATATCCATTGCCTTTGTCATGCCTGTCGTGTTGTTGTTCCTATTTGGTTATGGCGTTTCACTGGATGCGAAATATATACCGGTGGGTATTGTTATCGAACAGCCTGATCTGGCCACGAAGTCTTTAAGTGGATCATTTAACCGTTCCGAATTTTTCAAACCCCTTCACTTCTCGAATATTCAGGATGCCGAACAGGCGATGGATCAACGAAAAATTGAGGGTATTATCTGGATGCGCAGCAATTTTTCTTCGCGCATGCTTTCCGGTCACGAGGCACCGATTGGTGTCATTATTAATGGTGTGGATTCTAATCAGGCCAATATCACTCGCGGTTATATACAGGGTGTTTGGCAGGCATGGTTGGGGCGTTATGCTGAGTCACAGGGGATTAATTTGTCCATGCCAGTGGGACTAGAGCATCGGGTCTGGTTTAATGCTGCACTTTCAAGTCGACTTTTTTTGGTGCCCGGTTTGATAGCGATTATTATGACTCTGATCGGTTCCATGTTGACCGCCATGGTTGTGGCAAGGGAATGGGAACGTGGCACGATGGAAGCCTTAATGGTGACACCATTACACATGAGTGAAATGCTTGCGGGTAAGTTGATCCCTTATTTTGTGCTCGGTATGGGGGGCATGTTATTCAGCGTGGCACTTGCCGTGTGGCAATTTGATGTTCCCTTGCGAGGTTCTTTCTGGCTGCTTATGCTTAGCTCAGCCTTGTTTATGTTGGTGGCTTTGTTAATTGGTTTATTGATTTCCATTGTGGCAAAAAATCAATTTGTTGCTGGTCTGATTGCGATTATTGTCACTTTTCTACCGGCTTTTTTTCTTTCAGGCTTTTTGTTTGATATTAATTCTATGCCTGCACCGATCCAGATGATCACCTTTCTTGTGCCTGCACGTTACTTTGTTTCCATATTGCACACCCTGTTTCTTGCCGGTGATGTTTGGCCTGTGGTACTTGCCAATATGGCCGCATTGTTGCTTATGCTGATATTCTTTTTTACCCTGGTATGGGCTAAGTCCCATAAACGTCTGGATTAAGCTATGTCATATAGGCACATCATCGCACTTGCTATCAAAGAGTTTCTTGCACTATTGCGGGACAAGCGCAGTCGTATTGTAATTATTGCTCCACCCATTATACAATTATTGGTGTTTGGATTTGCCGCTACCTATGATCTTAATCATGTCCCCATCGCTATTTATAATCAGGATACAGGCAGTGCTTCTCGTGAGTTAATTAGTCATCTAGAAGGCTCTCCTAATTTTGATGTTATCAAAACGATCAATAATGAAATGAACATCGCTCCGCTGATTGATAACAAAGAGGTGTTGTTGATCCTGAATATTGGGCCACATTTCAGTGCTGATATGTTGCGTGGTAAAAGCACTTCGGTACAACTTATTCTTGATGGTCGTAACTCCAACACGGCAATGATCGCAATGAATTATGTCAGCACAATCTTGCTGGATTTTAATCATGACTGGTTGTTAACGCATGGTAAGGCAGGGCCTAAAGTCGAACTGCTCATGCGAAACTGGTACAACGAAAACCTTCAGTCCCGCTGGTTTATTATTCCCGGCATTGTGTGTTTGCTGACCCTGGTGGTGACCTTACTGGTCACCGCCTTGTCTGTAGCTCGCGAACGCGAAGCAGGAACATTTGATCAGTTACTAGTGACTCCGCTACGACCGGTAGAAATTCTGATTGGCAAAGCGATCCCCGGCCTGGTGATTGGGATTGTTGAAGCGACTGTTATTATTATTCTGACAGTGTGGCTGTTCAATATCCCACTGCGTGGCGATATAGGTGCACTGTATCTCGGCTTGCTGCTTTTCCTACTTTCTGCAACCGGCATGGGTTTGATGATTTCTGCCATTTCCGTTACTCAGCAACAAGCTATCTTAGGGACTTTTCTGTTTTTAGTTCCGGCAGTTATTCTTTCTGGCTTTTCCACACCGATTGCCAATATGCCTGAAGTTATACAATGGCTAACTTATCTCGATCCGTTACGTTATTTTCTTATTATTGTTCGAGGTGTTTTTCTTGAAGGTGTTAGTTATGGATTATTGATTAATCAATACTGGCCAATGTTAATTCTTGGTGTGGTGACGCTGGCATTGTCTGGCTGGTTATTTCGTCATAGGATGTATTAATTTTAATAATGGAAAAGCGAAAGTATTTATATTTTACACTTGAACGATGATATTGTTATGCCGCTATATGAAGTAGATCAAAAGATAAATGACTATTTAAAAAAGGTTTATTGCTGATGCAAAAACAAACCAAAAATCAAAAGCCGTTACTTATACGCACCCATCTTTGGGTGCAGGTTTTAGTTGCAATGGTATTGGGTATTGGAATTGGATTATTGTTATCACCATCTGGTGTTGCACTGGTTTCTGATTCACTCGCGTATGGTTTAGCGCAATGGATAGCGTTACCAGGTCAGTTGTTCCTGGCTATTATTCAGATGGTGGTTATTCCGCTGGTGATATCATCAATTATTATTGGCATTACATCCAGTGGTGATTCAGAATTTTTAAAAAAAGTTGGTTTAAGAATTACACCGTACTTTGTTATGACAACGACGATCGCGGTTGTACTCGGAATTAGTCTGGCAATGTTAATAGAGCCAGGCAATTTTATTGATTCTAATTTAGTACAGATGATGATCGGTGATACACCTGCCACAGTAACTGCTGCGTCTGCCGAATATGTGGATATTGATTTACCGCAACATATTGTACAACTTGTACCTTCAAATCTTTTTAAATCACTTATCGATAAAGATATGTTCGCCATTGTGATTTATGCCATTTTTATCGGGGTGGCGATGCTTGCATTAGAAAAACGTCAAAGCAAATTGATTATGGATTTAATGAATAGTATTCAGGCGGTTACATTAAAAATTGTTAATTGGGCGATGATCATTGCACCACTTGCTGTTTTTGGTTTACTTTGTGACGTCACTATTCGGATTGGTATTGATGCAGTACTCGGCATGTCAGTTTACGTGGCAACAGTTATATTGGGGTTGCTGTTGTTGTTAGGTGTTTATGTTTTAATTGTTAAACTTGTTTCCGGAAAAAGCCCTAAAGAGTTCTTAAGCGCAATTCGAGAAGCTCAGCTGTTAGCCTTTTCTACTTCGAGTTCTGCTGCCGTGATGCCCTTATCAATGAAAACGGCTCACGAAAAGCTGGGTGTGCGCAAATCGATTGCACAGTTTGTTATTCCATTAGGTGCGACAGTGAATATGGATGGCACTGCGCTTTATCAAGTTATCGCTGCGGTGTTTTTAACTCAGGTGTTTGGTATCGATCTTTCTCTGAGTGATTTATTACTGCTCACCGCAACCACCATTGGTGCCTCCATTGGTTCTCCAAGTACGCCGGGTGTCGGTATTGTTATTCTTGCGACGATTTTGCAAGGGATTGGTGTGCCGGCTTCGGGTATTGCTTTGATCCTCGGCGTTGATCGAATTCTGGATATGTGTCGAACTACCGTGAATGTTAGTGGTGATTTAACTGCCTGTGTGGTGATGGATCGTTGGATTGGCAGTGATATTTCAGTGAGTAAAACGCCTCAACCGTTACCAGAAGTGACTTGATTATAATGTTAAAGAAGCTAACTTTGAGGTTATATCATTATGGGATAATTTTTAGTTTTATTCTATATGTCATCAGTCTGCAACATGTTTTTGCTTATGATGTAGCCATGGATTCTGTAAAAGAAGAGTACTGGAGTATTCAACTTGAAAATGATTTTTTTGCTCGATCGGGTGATCGTTATTACACCCATGGAACTGAGATATCTCGAACATTAATAGGAGATCGTGCCCGGTGGCTTGAAAATGTTGCTACATTTCTTTGGGCATTTGACACTGATGGCAAAGTTAATGGTGTTAACTACAGAATAGGACAAAAAATTTTTACCCCCGATAATACTGAAGCTACCGCTCTCATCGTTAATGATCGGCCTTATGCGGGATATTTATACGTAAGTGCGGCAATGCTTTCCAGTGTATCCAGTGATAATAATATTGATACTGGAAATTTAGTTGAAGTAACTTTAGGTGTTGTTGGGCCGAGTGCACTGGGAGAAGAAGTACAGAGTGGATTTCATGATTTAATCGGTATCGATAAAGCAAATGGTTGGGATAACCAGTTACATGATGAACTAGCTCTTGGTGTCTCTTATACTAGATTCTGGAAACAGGTAAAACCAATTGGGTCTTTGAGTTATGGTATGACGCCACATATCAATTTAGTCATAGGTAATGTTTATACTTATGCTGCAACTGGCGTTATGTTTCGTTTTGGCACACATCTTAATAACGATTTAGCGCCACCCAATATACGTCCCGGATTTCCGGGGCTGTCCTTATTCAAACCTAGCCAGCAAAACAACTGGTATTTATTTGCTGGCATAGAAGGACGAGCCATTGCCAGGAATATTTTTCTAGATGGTAATACTTTCAGCGATAGCCATAGCGTGGATAAAAAATCACTGGTAGCTGATTTTCAGTATGGATTTGTTTTTCAAACAGGGGGGATGCGCTTCTCCATAAGCAATATGATTAGATCAAAAGAATTCGAAGGTCAGCAAGACGAAACCAAGTTTGGTGCGGTTAATATTTCTTTTGCTTTATAGCCTGTAAGTATAATTTCAGGAATGGCCGAGTAACAAACGGGCTTCATTACCACCACCAGTACGCGGGTGGAGTGTGATCTTCCAGCCCTGAGCCTGACAAAGTTGACGTACGATTGCCAAACCGAGGCCACTGCCGCCAGTTATCAGGTTACGCGATCCTTCTAATCTATAGAAAGGCCGGAACACGCTTTCCCGTTTTTCCTCCGGGATACCGGGTCCCCGATCTAAAATGGTAATTAAAGGAATATCATCCTGTCGGGTTAATTGAATAGTCACGGGCTTGTTGTTGCTATAGCGCATACTGTTCTCTATCAGGTTGTGTAAGATCCGTAACAAACTTTGTTTCGCTATTGGCAAGAGCCAGCTAGTATTCAATGTTTTATCTTTTTGAAATTCGAGTCGAGATTCACTTTCTGGTTGTTGTGTCTGCCATTCAGCATCAATTTGTGCAACTAATGTTGATAACAACATAACCAGATCTTGTTGCTGTAAGGGTTCTTTTTTCTCCACTCCACGAGCAAGCAATAGTGACTGCTCAAGGAGTTGTTCCATTTCTTCTATATCATTTTCAAATTCTTCAACAAGTGAAGCATCAATGGCATCGGCGTTAATTTCCAGGGCAAGACGTATACGTGTAAGTGGCGTTCGTAAGTCGTGAGAAATGCCGGCAAGCAGCGTTGTTCTGTTTTCCAGTAGCTCAGAAACTTCATTCGACATTCGGTTAAAGTTACGTGCCAGGGTATTTATTTCTTTTGGACCTTTATTTTCGGGAACAAGAGACTTCTCTCCTTTCCCCACTGCTGTTGTCGCTGCGGAGAGTAACGCAAGAGGACGGGATAAACGTCTCGCGATGATAAGAGCTGCACTAATCGCCAGAACAAAAATTGCGATGGTGATAGCCAGTAGGGCAATGGGTGGTCGGGCACCAATACGTTGTTCTGAAAAACCAACTCGCAGTGTTTGCTTATGTATCAGGATGTTGAACCATATCCAGTCAGGTTGTTGCTTATCTGTACCAAAGGTAATTTTGCTCGACTCAATGAGACGTGTCTCCAGAGCTTGTTGTAATAGTTGCTGATAAAGAAAGAATTTTTTATTTTTTGGTGTATCGAGTGTGTGTTCAGATTTAAATAACCTGATGCCATGCGCATTAATTAATTCTTTCTCAAAATCCGGGCGAGTTTCTGGTGGTAATTCTGTCCACGTTTGTGCCGAAAGAACCAGCAGGGCAGCAAGATCATCTGCGGAACGTTTACCGACCGGTATTAAAACAAAATAAGCAGTGCTTGCCAGAATAACGATTGAGAGTAACAGCAGGCTAATGATTAACGTCGATGCCGTTTTAAAAAAAAGTGTATTTGGAAGATTCATTAATTGATCACTTGTTTGAGTTTGTGCCGGGAGTAAAACGATATCCTTCTCCCCAGACAGTTCGAATAAAACTGGGTTTTGCGCTGTTCTTTTCTATCTTATGTCGTAAGCGGGTAATGCGAACATCGATGCTTCGGTCGAAGGGATCATTATCTCCTTTATTGATCATATCCATTAGTTGCTCACGACTGAGCACACGGTTTGGATGTTGTACCAGAACAATCAATAACGCCATCTCACCGCTGGTCAGCATTACTTCCTTCTCATCTTGCAGCAGTATTCGTTCTTCTATATTGAATTTGAATTCTCCAAACTGAAAAATATGCTCCGGTGTGGCTACTGGCACAGTATTCGATAAGCTATTGGTTTCTAAATTTTCTGTGGTTGTGATGGCTTGATTGCCTCGACGTAATACCGCACGAATGCGCGCCAATAACTCACGTGGGTTGAAAGGTTTAGCCAGATAATCATCAGCACCAACCTCAAGACCAATAATTCGATCCACTTCCTCACCTCGAGCCGATAAAATAATGATGGGAGTAGTTTCTTTTTGTCGAATACTTCGTGCCAGTGACAAACCATCTTCACCAGGCAGCATGAGATCGAGGATGATTAAATCAGGGCTATGTTTCTCTAGCCAGCTTTGCATTGCTTCGCCATCTCTCACTGCAAAAGTGGCATAGCCCTGATCGCCCAGATATTTTATCAATAGCTGTTGTAACCGCAGATCATCATCAACAATCAGGATTATCTCTTTTTTGTTTTCATTACTCATATCTATTCCGTACCTTACAACAATTTCATTGAAATATTTTGATACAAATTAGCTTTTTACAGAAATGTTTATGAAATAGTTTACCGGCATGATGAACATCGTATTAGGTCAGATTGACAACTGCGTCATCTAACCACAGCAACAAATTTGATAAAATCTGGCAAAGGAAAATATAATGAAAGCAAATAAAGGTATTATTGCATTAGTTATTTCAATGTTATTAATGGCAGGTTCCGCACTGGCAGATAATAACAAAATAAAAATAGCACCACTGACAGACAACGATTTCCATGATGGTGGTGCACCACAAAAGGACAAGGTTGAGTTAGGACGACTCCTTATGTTCGACAAGATTCTCAGCGGCAACAAGAATATTTCTTGCGCCAGCTGTCACCATCCATTGGCCGGTACGGGTGATGGATTATCTTTGCCAATCGGTGAAGGTGGTTTAGGTTTGGGTGTAACTCGAGATACCGGTTCGGGAACAGATGCAGTACATGAACGAGTGCCATGTAATGCACCCCATGTCTGGAATGAAGGCGCTAAAGAATTTACCGTTATGTTTCATGATGGTCGCCTTGAATTAGATAACGCATACCCGAGCGGTTGCAAGACACCTGTTGGTGCTGGTTTACCGGATAACCTGGAAAATATCGTCGCTTGTCAGGCAATGTTCCCGGTTGCCTCGGTGACTGAAATGGCTGGTCAGGCAGGTGAAAACTCCATCGCAGATGCCGTAGTTGCGGGCAATATCGCTGGCCCTGGTGGTGTTTGGGATCAACTCGCTATGCGCTTACAAGAGATTCCCGAGTACGTGGATATGTTCATCAACTCTTTTGATGATGTTAATAAAGCTTCAGACATTACTTATGCTCATGCAGCCAATGCCCTTTCTGCTTTCGAGCGAGTTTTTTGGCGTGCAGATGACAGTTCCTTCGATCGTTATTTACGCGGGGATAAAAATGCCATGAGCAATAATGCCAAAAAAGGCATGAAATTATTTTACCGAAAAAATAAGCACGAAAATTCCTGTGCCGATTGCCATAGTGGCGTGCTACAAACGGATCATACATTCCACGCGATAGCCATGCCTCAGATTGGCGCTGGCCGCGGTGATGGTTTTGATGGGCATGAGGACTTTGGTCGTGAACAGGTTACCGGTGATCCAGCCGACCGCTATAAGTTCCGCACACCTTCACTGCGTAATGTTGCACTGAATGCGCCTTATGGTCATAGTGGTTCGTATAACTCGTTGCGTGCAATGGTTCAGCATCATATTAATACTGTAAAAGGAATTAATAATTATGATTGGCTTCAGGTTAAATTGCCTTCACGTGCTGATTTGGATGCTCTGGATTTTATAGTTATGAATGATCCTGCTCGGGTTGCAGAAATTGCGGCACATACAGAATTGCATGGAATGAGCTACAGCTCTAAAGATGTTGATCGAATCATTGATTTTTTGAATGCTCTAACGGATCCGAGCAGTGTTGATAATCGTGATGATGTACCTGCAAGTGTTCCGAGTGGTTTGACTCTGGCTGAGTAGGTTCGGCACTTGTGCGTATATTTAAAGAGGGCAGCAAATCGCGGCCCTTTTTTTTGTTTATTTTTTCTAACAATGATTTTATTGAAATAATTTGTAACAAAATAAATCGATATAGAAATTTTTGTGAAATAGTTTATTAGCATAATGATTGTGTTAGAGAGGCTCTGGCTTAATTA
>VAPK010793624.1_pt1 | contig 11016 bp, 6 predicted proteins | sample 3395031 | NCBI WGS metagenome assembly VAPK01 (sample SAMN08290443, study PRJNA428436) | hydrothermal vent metagenome | isolation source: Deep-sea hydrothermal vent chimney 1 | place: Pacific Ocean: Juan De Fuca Ridge
AACGTATTAAACCGATAGCAGCGAAAACGCGTAGGCCAGGTGTAATGGCTGGACTAGGAGGCTTTGGGTCATTGTTTGAACTGCCTTTAGATCGATATAAAAACCCGATACTGGTTTCAGGAACGGATGGAGTAGGAACCAAATTAAAACTGGCTTTGGAGTTGGGTATTCATGATACGGTTGGAATAGACCTGGTGGCTATGTGTGTAAACGACATTGTGGTATTGGGTGCTGAACCTCTGTTCTTTCTTGATTATTATGCAACGGGTAAGCTGAATGTTGATACTGCTGCCTCGGTTGTTGCTGGTATAGGGAAAGGCTGTGAATTATCTGGCGCTGCACTGGTAGGGGGGGAAACTGCTGAAATGCCAGGCATGTACTCTGAAGGTGATTACGACCTCGCTGGTTTCTGTGTTGGTATTGTGGAAAAAAGTAAAATACTGGATGGTAGTCAGGTTAAAGCGGGCGATAAATTAATTGGTATTGGGTCTTCTGGCCCACACTCTAACGGCTATTCCTTAATTCGAAAAATTTTAGAAACCAGTAATGCTTCTTTGGGTGATTCATTAAATGGTAAGTCGCTAGGTCGAGCATTGCTTGAGCCGACAAAGATCTATGTTAAATCGTTGCTGGAATTATTAAAATTAGTTCCCGTTCATGCTTTGGCTCACATTACGGGGGGTGGTTTAACAGAAAATCTTCCCAGAGTATTACCCGAAGGGCTCAATGCTACAATTGATTTAAATTCCTGGCAACTCCCTGAAACATTTAAATGGTTGCAACAACAAGGCAATGTATCTCAAGCGGATATGCTAACTACATTTAATTGTGGTATCGGTATGATAGTCTGTGTTGATGCCAGGGATGAAGTAGAGACTAAGGATATATTAAGCAAGCAAGGTGAAGCTGTTTTTTCTATTGGTGAAATAGTTGCTGGCTCAGGAAAGTCGGAAGTAGTTTATAGCAGCTAAACTCTGGTTTGACAGTTCAAGTCTATGGACTTAGAGGTATTTGCGATGCGCTTTCTGGTTCTGGCTCATTCCGGGTCTTATTGAAAGTTTTGTAAATCCAGCTATAAATACGTTTAACAACCCAGCCTTCGTCATGTTGAAATAGGTGGCCTTCACCTTCTATTTGAAGCTGTCTGTAAGCGGGACTGGCTTTGCTTGCAATTCTTCTTTTTCTAGCACTTTCGGTTACTGCTGGTAAATCATACTCGGCATAAATATCAAAAAAGGGCTGTTTTATCTGACTAATGAAATCAAGTATCTGTACTTGTTTATCTTCAGTTTTTGGCACACTCAGACTAATAGCGACAATTGCTTTTACTGCCGGCATATTATCGTCTTTCTTTTTCGTTCCCTTGTCTTTTAAATAGTAGATTGCCATCTGGCCGCCCAGGCCATAGCCAATTAACACAATATTTTTTACTTTGGTAGTGGCAGTCAGATAATCAACCCCCGCCTGAATACGAGCTTGTGCATCATCAAACAAAGGATAATATTCCTGTTCTTTTGCATCAATACCCAAAACAGGCATTTGTATCGATAGAGTTGTCCAGTGATGTTGAGGAAGATACGTCCTTAGTGGATTAATTAACTTTTTCTGATTTGGGTGCCCATTCATGGGGTGTAAAATAATTGCTGCGCCTACACTTTCCGGTTGCTCGGTTTCAGTGTGTAGCGTTATAAAATTTCTGCCTTTAGCCTGTAACCAGATTGCTTGACCTATCGAATATGAGGATTCAATTTCTTCAGCATATTCCAATTCCTGTAGTTCATTAGATGCCCAGCTATTAGTTATATAGCCGTTTATAACTAAAACCAGGATTAAGCGGGACATCATTTTTTTTCTGTGCTGTAAAATGTGCTGTCACGGTATGTTTCGTGGATATGTCTCAATAGGACCATGACTACCGAAGCGACCGGAAGCGCTAATAAAATGCCTAAAAAACCAAATAGTTTTCCTCCGGCTAATACCGCAAATATCACGGCTACGGGGTGTAATCCAATCCTGTTTCCAACCAGCCAGGGTGTTAATAACATGCTTTCAATTGATTGACCCACTATAAATACGATGGCAACAGGTATTAGGTACATAACATCCTGGAATTGTAATAGTGCAGCAATACAGGCCGCCGCTATTCCAACTATAGATCCTAGGTAAGGAACAAAGCTGACCAGGCCGGCCATCATTCCAATCGTGATAGCGAGATTCAAGCCGATTAGCCATAAACCAAGGCTATAAATTATTCCCAGGCCCAACATCACATAAAACTGGCCGCGCAAAAATGCACCTAAAACACTGTCCGTTTCATTAGCTAGTTTTTTTGCTGTAGGTGCAACTCTACGAGGTAATAAGCCATGAATTTTCTCTACCAGATAGTCCCAGTCACGTAATAAATAAAAAGATATTACTGGGATTAATACTATATTCATTAACCATTCTGCCAGTACAGCGCCAGAATGAGAAACAGATCCCAGCAATACTTTGATGCTTCCCCCCGTTTGTTGCCAGTGACTTCTTATTACTGAAATAATTTTATCACCCTCAAGTAAACTGATTTCCAGTCCGAGATGGTGCTCCATCCAGGGGATTACAACTTCATTTATCCATTTGGCATAAGTTGGAAAATTGCCTATAAACTGGCTGATTTGAAACTCAACTTTAGGAATCAAAAAAATTAAAACAGCTGAAATACTAACGAGCATGATTGTAAAAACGACTATCACTGCGTTAGTCCGACCCAGCTGGAATTTTTTTGTCCCGATAACTTCAAGTTTGTCTGCAAAAGGGTCGCCCAGATAGGCCAGGATAGTAGCAACAACAAAAGGCATAAGAACAGGCGCTAATAGGTAAATTAGTCCCCCAGTCACTAACAAAAAGGCAAGTGTTAACCATTTTTGTGAATCCGTCATAATTATCCTTGTTTTGTTGCGGTTTTTTGTAGAGCGGACCTCAGTCCGCTATGGGAAACAGACAAAGCGGGTTGTGTTTAAAATTGCGGTCTAAAGTCCGCTCTACAATATCCGCTATTACTGCATTGACAGACGACTAGTGATTTTCAGATGAAACGGAAAACCCCGTAAATTTGCTACGAGCATAACTAGAGTGGCACTGAATACAGCTATCATTCATTTTGTAAAAATAAAAACTGACTACTTCCGCATTTTTGACTTCAGCTGCATGCGCTAACATACCGGCATAATGATGAAACGAGTGATCTAGTTTTACAAATTGTTCAGGTAAAATATGATGAAGTTCTTTCAATTGTTCATCGCTTAATTTCTGTTTCATTAGATAACTGGCTTGTATCTGTTTTCCTATCTCTGCTGTTTTCTGCCAATCTCCCGCTGCAATGGTGTTAATCAGTTTTTGCATGCCTTTTTCTACAGCTAACATTTCCTTCTTTAATAGCTGTTTAATATCGACAGGCAGATTAAGATCTTGAGTCTTTTGCTGGTGAGCATTCTCTTTCTCTTCTGCAATGCTACATGCAGAAGAGAAAAGAGTAATCAGAAAAATTAGATATAAAGGACGAAGTATCATTATGTGATACTAAAAAAAGCCGCCGCTGCAGCACTTACTAAACCTAATAGTGCTGCAGTAATCCACAGCCATTTTTTATCTATACTTTCGTTGTCGGTAATTATCTCTACGCCTTCTATACGAGCATTAGCAGCCTTTGATTTACCATCATCACTGTGCTCGACTTGATAAAAAACTGTATCGCCACGATGAGGGCGTCTTGTACTTCCCTTTAATGCAGAGATATGAATAAAAATATCATCACTGCCATCTTCAGGTTTTATAAAACCGAATCCACGATCATCTTTCCAGGTTTTTAAAAAACCTTTATTCTCTGTAATTGTCATATTATCTATCCTCTCATGTATATTTCTATCTTGGCTTAAGCCGTACTTCTTGTGAATCTTGATTTTATATCATTCGAATCCCGCTTGTCTTAAAAAAACAAGAGATTACCAATCACGCCGAGGGCGGACGCTCCTACATTACCATTATCTTAAATGGAGTGCCAATCAAACCAGGTGCCCCCACAAATCATGATCATCAGCTTCTTCCTGTTTTATTTTAACAAAATCCCCCTGTTTTAAATGTGTTGCACCATCAATAAAAACCTGACCGTCAATCTCAGGAGCATCGGCTTTGCTGCGAGCAACTGCACCTTCTTCAACCACCTCGTCAATTAATACTGTTTCTATGTTTCCCACTCTGCGTTGTAATCTTGCTGAGCTGATTTCAGCTTGGTGCGTCATAAAACGTTGTAAACGATCTTGTTTTATTTCTTCAGCTACCGAATCAGGTAGTTCATTGGCTACAGCACCTTTTACAGGTGAATAAGCGAAGCATCCGACTCTATCCATCTGAGCTTCAGTCAAAAATTGCAATAACTCTTCAAATTCCTGTTCTGTTTCTCCGGGGAAACCTACAATAAAGGTACTGCGTAAGGTAATATCAGGACAAATATCTCTCCAGGCTCGAATTCGTTCTAGATTATTTTCTGCCGCTGCTGGTCTTTTCATTAATTTAAGAATGCGACTGTTGGCGTGCTGAAAAGGGATGTCAAGGTAAGGTAATATTTTTCCTTCTGCCATCAACGGAACCACATTGTCAACATGGGGGTAAGGATAAACATAATGCATACGCACCCAAATCCCCAGCTCTCCCAATGCTAAAGCCAGGTCATAAAAACGGGTTTGAATTGATAGTCCTTTCCAGTCTCTTTTTTGGTACTTTAAATCCAGGCCATAAGCACTGGTATCCTGAGAAACGACCAATAACTCTTTTACGCCTGCATTTGCCAGATTCTCGGCTTCAATCATAACATCATCAATGGGACGGCTAACCAGGTCCCCTCGCATGGAAGGGATAATACAAAAAGTACAACGATGATTACAGCCTTCTGAAATTTTTAGATAAGCATAGTGCTTAGGTGTTAATTTAATGCCTTGAGGGGGAACAAGTTCTGTAAATGGATTGTGTGCCGGTGGTAAATGTTGATGTACGGCCGCAACTACTTCATCACTTGCATGGGCACCAGTAATGCTCAATACCTGTGGATGACGCTTTTTGATTTCATCTTCTCGTGCGCCCAGGCAGCCAGTCACAATCACCTTGCCATTTTCAGCCAATGCCTCGCCAATACTATCCAGTGATTCTTCAACTGCTGCATCAATAAATCCACAAGTATTGACAACAACAAGATCTGCATCCTGATAAGTTGGGGAAACTTGATAACCTTCCATTCGTAGTTTTGTGATAATTTGTTCACTATCTACCAGTGCCTTCGGGCAACCCAAACTTATAAATCCAACACGGGGATTACTCATTACTATCTCTCAAAGCTATATCGTTAATGTAATAGTTTATCAAACACAACACAGAGAGGAGGATTTAATAATCGCGGAGATCAAGTAACCCGTATGAAATGGAGTATAATCAGGGGTAGGCTTCAGGTGTTGAATGATGGAGTTTTAAAGAAATTAATAAGTTGAATTTGTAGTGAAAAACAGTTTGATCTGTTCTCAATAATGCAGTTTTAAAAAGCCATGTCTTTTTAAATAGTGGAATTATTTTCTGTTTATCTGGAAACGTTCCTTGTATACGGTATATAATCAGCGGATTTTGAATTACATTTTTACAAAACCTCACCGGAAAAAGAAGTATGCTGGGTAAGCTGGTCAAATTATTTGTTGGAAGTCGTAACGACAGGAACGTTAAGAAGAAACATGCGATAGTTAAAAAGGTTAATGCCTTTGCTGCTGAATATGGCAAACTGTCTGATGATGCATTAAAAGCAAAAACACAGGAGTTTAGAGATCGCCTTGAGCAAGGCACTAAGCTGGATGATTTGATTCCTGAGGCTTTCGCAACTGTCAGAGAGGCATCGATTCGTGTCTTTGGAATGAGTCATTATGATGTTCAGCTAATTGGCGGAATGATTCTAAATGATGGCAAGATTGCCGAAATGAAAACGGGGGAAGGTAAAACGCTGATGGCAACATTGGCTGCTTATTTAAATGCGTTGCCTGCCAAAGGCGTTCATGTCGTTACCGTCAATGACTATTTGGCAACTCGTGATGCAGCGTGGATGGGACAGCTTTATTCGTTTTTAGGCTTGACCGTGGGTGTTATCGTAAATGACCTGGCTCATCCTCAGCGTAAAGCGGCTTACGCTGCCGATATTACCTATGGAACGAATAACGAATTTGGTTTTGACTATTTACGCGATAACATGGCTTTTAGTATGGAGCAAAAAGTCCAGCGTGAATTAATCTTTGCCATAGTCGATGAGGTTGATTCAATTCTAATTGATGAAGCCAGAACTCCGCTTATTATTTCCGGCCCAACTGAAGAAGGAACGGAAGTTTATCTAAAAACCAATAAAATTGTACCTTTTTTGACGGCACAGGAAATCGTTGCAGATAAAGATGAGCAGGAAGCAATGCCAGGTGATTACTTGGTTGACGAAAAAAGCAAGCAGATTCATTTAACCGAAGCGGGACATGAACATGTAGAGCGTTTGATGGTTGAGTATGGGCTGATGGAGCAAGGTGCAACCTTATACGATGCAGCTAACATCAGGTTGATGCATTATCTGAATGCATCATTACGTGCGCATGTTTTATTCCAGAAAGATGTTGATTATGTCGTCAGAAATGATGAAGTAACGATTGTTGACGAATTTACCGGCAGAATGATGTCGGGTAGACGTTGGTCTGAAGGATTGCATCAGGCGGTTGAAGCGAAAGAAGGTGTGACCGTTCAAAATGAGAACCAGACGTTGGCATCTATTACTTTTCAGAATTACTTTCGCCTATATGAAAAGCTGTCTGGAATGACAGGGACTGCAGATACCGAAGCATTTGAGTTAAATAAGATTTATGGCCTGGAAGTCGTCGTTATTCCAACTCATAGAGAGATGATACGGGATGATAAAGGTGACCTGGTTTATTTGTCCAAAGCTGAGAAATACAGTGCGGTAGTTGAAGATATTAAGGATTGTGTTAAACGGCAGCAGCCGGTTTTAGTGGGCACCACATCCATTGAAAACTCTGAAATTATTGCCCAGTATTTAACGAAGCAAAGTATTAAGCATGAAGTGCTGAATGCAAAGCAACATGAGCGTGAGGCACATATTGTTGAAAATGCGGGTATGCCGGGCCAGGTAACTATTGCAACTAACATGGCGGGTCGGGGTACTGACATCGTGTTGGGTGGTAATCTGGATGCTGAATTAAAAGCGTTAGGGGAAGATGCAACAGAATCTGAAAAAGAAAAAGTACGCGGTCAATGGTTAGATAGACATCAAAAGGTACTGGATAGCGGTGGCTTGCATGTTATTGGTTCAGAACGTCACGAATCGCGCCGGATTGATAACCAGTTAAGAGGTCGATCTGGTCGTCAGGGTGATCCGGGTTCAACGCGTTTTTATTTGTCATTGGAAGATGATTTAATGCGTATCTTTGCCTCAGAGCGTGTTGCCAGATTAATGCAGTCATTGGGTATGGAAGAGGGCGAGGCAATTGAGCATCCCTGGGTAACGCGAGCGATTGAAAATGCACAAACCAAAGTGGAAGGTAGAAACTTTGATATGCGTAAAGAAATTCTGGCCTATGATGATGTTGCCAATGATCAGCGTAAGGTGATTTACGAGCACCGGAATGAATTAATGGCTGCTGATGATATTAGTGACATGATTTCTGGTATACGAGAAGACGTAGTTAATGATGTTATCACTAAATATATTCCTGCTAAAACAATGGAAGAGCAATGGGATATCAGTGGACTGGAAGAGCATTTATCTCAGGAATACCTTGTTGATCTCCCTTTGCAGGATATGCTGGATAAAGATCATTCTTTTCAGGAAACGGACTTAAGGCAATATGTTGTAGATGCGCTTGAGCAGAGCAGTAAGGATAAGGAAGAAGCATCAAGCCCCGAAGTTATGCGACATTTCGAAAAATCAGTGATGCTGCAAGTACTGGATAATAGCTGGAAAGAGCATCTGGCTGCAATGGATACACTACGTCAGGGGATTCATTTTAGAGGCTATGCGCAAAAAGATCCTAAGCAGGAATATAAGCGTGAATCATTTGATATGTTTAGCAGTTTATTAGACCATATTAAATATGAAGTAATAGGTATTCTAGCTAAAGTTCAAGTGGCTCAGGAAGAAGATGTAGATGCTATTGATGAGCAAAGACAAGCTCTGCAGGAAATGCATTATGAACATGCAGAGGTTAGCCCTGTACAAGAAGAGCCAGAACCACAGGCTTTAGATAATCAGGAACCGGCTGAGCAACCATTTGTAAGAGATGGTAAAAAAATAGGTCGTAATGATCCATGTCCTTGTGGATCCAAGAAAAAATATAAACAGTGCCATGGAAAATTAACATAACACGCTTTTTCCCTTTGCTGTGAGTTGAAATGATTTTTAAGATGCTTTTGTGTCTTTTCTTTTCGCTGAGCTTCTTGCTGTTGGGAACGCTGGATTTAAAACAAAACACGAATTTTAAAAAGTAAAAACGGTAAAAATATGCCACATAGAAGCTTCGAAAAAAGCAAGCCAAAGCCTAATATCACTACACTTCCTGATTTGGGAATGGAGAAAAAAGATTTTGTTGCTGATTTTAAAAGATATTACAGCCATCGCTTAGGACGAGATGCCCTGTGTCGTTCGCCTCATTATGCTTACGAAGCATTGTCGTTGGCTGTTAGTGATAGATTGATTGAGCGATGGAAGCTAACCTACAATACCTATAGAGAAAAAGATTGCAAAAAAGCATTTTATATCTCAATGGAATTTTTGATGGGTAGGACTTTGAGTAATGCCATGTTAAATCTGGGTGTTACCAATACAGTAGAAAAAGCTTTATATGACCTGGGTCTGGACCTGGAAGAACTGATCGACAGTGAGCCAGATGCAGGTTTAGGAAATGGTGGTCTGGGGCGTTTAGCCGCTTGTTTTATTGATAGTTGTGCAACCTTACAATTACCTGTTACGGGGTATGGATTGCGCTATGAATACGGTATGTTTACCCAGGCTATAAATAATGGTGAGCAGATTGAAAAGCCTGATCACTGGTTGCGGAATGGTAATATCTGGGAAATTGAACGACCTGAATATACCGTACGTATCAAATTTGGTGGGCACACGGAAAAATATATTGATGAAAACGGAGAGGAGCGGGTTAACTGGGTAAATACCAATGACGTTCTGGCTGTTCCTTATGACACGCCTATTCCAGGCTATCAAAACGGTACAGTCAATACTCTGCGTTTGTGGAAATCAGAAGCAACAGAAGAGTTTGATCTTCAAGAGTTCAATGCAGGTGCCTATGCAGAAGCGGTTGCAGAAAAGAATACGGCAGAAAATATTACTATGGTGTTGTATCCGAATGACGCCAACGAAAACGGTAAAGTTTTAAGATTACAGCAACAATATTTATTGGCATCGGCCAGTCTGCAAGATGTGGTTGCTAACTGGGTTGGACGCCATGGGACTAATTTTACTCATTTTGCAGAGAAAAACTGTTTTCAGTTAAATGATACGCATCCCAGTATTTCAGTCGCTGAGTTAATGCGTTTATTGATGGATGAGCATGGGTTGGACTGGGATGAAGCATGGACGATTACCCGCAACACGATGGCTTATACTAACCATACCTTGTTGCCAGAAGCATTGGAAAAATGGTCGGTAGGGTTAATGCAGTACCTGTTGCCACGAATAATGGAAATTATTTTTGAAATCAATGCACGTTTTATGGCAGAGGTTGCTGACCATTGGCCGGGTGAAACAGAATATTTGAGCAGGATGTCCATCATCGAAGAAGGACATGATAAACAGGTACGCATGGCATATCTGGCAATTGTTGGTAGTTTTTCGGTCAATGGTGTGGCAGAACTGCATTCACAATTATTGAAAGAAGGTTTGTTTAACGATTTCTACCGATTATGGCCTGAAAAATTTAATAACAAAACTAACGGAGTAACACCAAGACGATGGTTGGCCGCGTGTAATCCTGACCTGGCTGAATTAATCACCAAGACCATTGGTGATGGTTGGATAACTGATTTATCTCAGTTAGAAAAACTAAAGCCACATGCAGAAAAAGCTGCGTTTAGAAAGAAATGGTTTGAACTGCAACAGTCCAGTAAGCAACAGTTGATTGATTACAAAACGGAAGAATTAGGGCATGACCTGGGCTTGACTGTAGATGCCTTATTTGATGTGCAGGTTAAGCGGATACACGAATATAAGCGTCAAATATTAAACGTACTGCATGTTATCCATTTATATAATCGCATTAAGCGTGGCGATACCGACAACTGGGTGTCACGTTGTGTGCTGATTGGAGGTAAAGCTGCGCCTGGCTATCACATGGCTAAGAAAACCATTAAACTGATAAATAATGTAGCCAATGTTATCAACAATGACCCTGATGTAGGTGATAAACTGAAATTGGTGTTCCTGCCTAATTATCGTGTTTCAGCCATGGAAAAAATCTGTACTGGGGCTGATTTATCTGAGCAGATTTCGACGGCCGGTAAGGAAGCATCAGGTACGGGTAATATGAAGTTCATGATGAATGGTGCAATAACAATTGGTACGCTAGATGGGGCTAATATTGAAATTCGTGAAGAAGCGGGTGAAGATAATTTCTTCCTGTTTGGGCTGAATGAGACAGAAGTTCAAGAATTAAGGTCTCATTACAATCCTTGTGCGATGATTGATGAAGATGAAGACTTGAAAGCAATAATGAAGTTGCTGGAAAGCGGGCATTTTAATCAGTTTGAACAAGGTATTTTTGACGATATTATTGGTTCTTTGAAAAGCCCGAATGATCCCTGGATGACTATTGCTGATTTGCGCAGTTATATTGATGCACAGCAACGTGTGAGCGATGCATACAGAGACAGAGAGCGTTGGACTAGGATGAGTATAATGAATACTGCTTCCAGTGGTAAATTTTCAACGGATAGAACAATATC
>VAPK010143496.1_pt1 | contig 11015 bp, 8 predicted proteins | sample 3395031 | NCBI WGS metagenome assembly VAPK01 (sample SAMN08290443, study PRJNA428436) | hydrothermal vent metagenome | isolation source: Deep-sea hydrothermal vent chimney 1 | place: Pacific Ocean: Juan De Fuca Ridge
CACTTTTCCCGTTCATTTTCGTTAAATAGCGCAACTATTCGCCTCAAATGAACGAAAAAATTGACTCAAAAGGGCTTTCCCTCGCGACGGTTTCTATTCTCAAACAGCCTCCTAGCTGAACTGAAAGGTACGCAATGCGTACCCTACTATAAGGTTTCGTGTTAAATTGGTTGTCACTGCTTTATAAGAAAAATCAAGGGTATATGGTAAGGTTAAACAAGCTCTAACCAATCTCTTAATGCCGTGTAAAAATAACACTCGGCATTCGCACCGACTTACTAACACCTTGCTCATTAACCCAGGCAATATCCACTTCTTTATCACTGTCAATCAAAGCATCGCTATTATCCTGACAAGCGATATTCATATAGGCAATCAATTCACTTAAGCCTTTTTCTAAGGGGTGTTGCTGACAAATATCGACTAGCGTTATCTGTTGTTGATTCTGTAGTGCTTTGGTAATCCGTGCTTTTAGCCTCTCAATATCGATATAATGTTGGCTATACAACAAATCACTATTAAATTTTGCTGCGCCAGAAGTCAATTTTTCGGTTGAAATATTGGGACGACTAGGGGGCCTGAATAAGGCTCGAGAAACCGGTAATTCAAGCTGCGCTTTTATATCATCTATATAAGTAAAATCTTTATCTTTGGGTGGGGTTTGTTTAACCGCAATGGCTGATTTTTCTACTTCATGAATAATCGACATAATACGTTTATTTTCCAACCAGACCTGATCATCCAAATAACGTCTTAACTGCTCAACTAAACTGGAACTGGTTCGTTGAACTTTCTCACCTGCTTCTAATAAATGATATTTCATTTTAGGTAACAGCTCATCAGGTTCACAGCTTTTGACTTCTTCCAAAGCAAGTACTTTTTGAATTAACTCATTAAACTCTTCCTGTTTGGCAGGTGACATTAATAACCCCCAGAAAGCCTGAAAGCTTTTACCTTGGTCAGAGTCACCAATTTCATCCTGTTCGCCAAAAATATCGTCCAATAAATCACCTTTTTGTTTATGGCTGGTGGTTATTTTCTCACGAGTATTTCTATCCAGTTGCCGAAAGTTCTCTTCGACCTGTCTAAAATCCATCAGTAAACTACGCGCCGTTTCTTCCAGTTGATAAAACCGTTCCTTGACTTGACGAGGGTCATAACTTATTACCTCACCTTGCTGCAATCGGGCTATTTCGGCATTAATTTCTGTTTTTTGTGCTTCTAATTCTGCAATACGTTGTTCAGGGTCTGTTTGAGTGGTTTGTAAAATAGTTTCCAGTAATTCAAAGACCGTTAATAATCGTGATTCAGTGCCAATAAATTGTTTTTGCTCTAAGCTACGCAACCATTCAATAGATTTTTCACTGGCTGGAGTTAAATCAAACTCGGCTTCATCACTATTTTCAGCATAATATTTACGCAAAAATGCATTATCACCATTTGCCCAATCGGTTAAATAAGCTTTTGCTGCTTTGGGGTATTTATCTTTATGAATTTGACGCAAATGAAACAAGCTATCTTCCAGCTTTTCGGTAATTTCACTTTGTTTTAAAGATCGACAATTAGGTTGGATAAAAGCACGGTAAAAGAAGCTGATAATCAGCGGTGCATTATCAACACAAAGCAGTCGCCAAGTAGGATGTTGGCGTAGTTTAAGAAGGTATTCATGATCCATTATAGTTTATTTTCTGGCAATATTAATTATTCTAAAATTTGAACTTAATTATGACATGAATATAAAGCACAATTCTGAACATACATTAAATATGTGCAAATTCTATTCAATTTGCATAGTAAATCAGGATGATTTAAGACCGACTACCCTGTAAATACAACACCCTACTTAAAGGAAAAACTATTTTTGTAGTACAATACCTACAAACATTCTCTTAACTTATTCACTTTATGGTTTTCAGCATGAGTTATAACACACTACAAAAAGAAATATTTTATGACTTATACCACACACAAAATAAAGAATATTTTTCTACTCTTCAGTTGTTTTTTGAAAAGCATGGAGAGCAAATAGTTGATCATTTTTATACAAAATTAAGTTCGTTTGAAGAATCACAGGACTTCTTAACATCTGATGTTGTCGAAAGGCGTTTAAAGCATTCTCTATTAGACTGGTTGCTATCAATTTCAAATTTCACTGCCAATAATGATTATTCTATTTATCTGGAAAAGCAACAACAAATAGGCGATACTCATGCCAGAATCCAGGTTCCAGTTTGTTTAGTTAATTATGCTGTTAACATTCTTAAACAATATATCTTTAGACTCCTAATAAAGGAGGAGGAGGAAGAAGTAGAAGAAACCGCTACTCTGGTTAATTTAATTAACCGTATTATCGATTTAACTGTAATGCTATTTAACAATGTTTTCTTTGATGACTTTATTCAACAGAAAAAAGATGAACAGAATCTGTGTCAGCATTATATTAGCCATAACTTAGCTATTGAATTTGAGCAATCTCGTGCTGACTTACTGCATTGGCAGCGCGAATTAATGACTTTACTTTTTTACCCTTACTCAAAGGTAAGTACTAAAAACATCACCCCTTTGAGCAGGTCAAAATTTGGTTTATGGATTGAACACCGTGCGGCATTATTATTTTACAATCAAAGTGAGGTAAAAAAAATTAAAACTAATCTTTATCAGATAGATAAACAATTAGTAGAGGTTATTCATTTAAATAAAACAGAAAAATGGGAGCAATTAGCTGAGCAAGTCACAGAACTGGATCAGTTAATTATTACAACTGACTGGCTATTAGATCAAGTTGCTAAAGATATCGCGAAATTAGAAAATAATAAAGACCCTTTAACAAAAATGTTTACCAGACGGTATTTGCCCAATATTATTCAACATGAAATACATTATTGTTTAGAACGCAATGTTAGTTTAGGTCTTATTATGGTAGACCTTGATTATTTTAAAAATATTAATGATTTATATGGTCATACAGTGGGTGATTCAGTATTAAGTATAACGGCTGCTATTCTCTCAAACTCTATCAGAGCTTATGATTATGTCTTTCGTTATGGTGGAGAGGAATTTCTTATACTTATCAACAATACTGATTCTAAAAACTGCCAAGCTATTGCCGAGGAAATTAGAACTAAAGTTGCAAATCACTCTTTTAAAGACTTACCTTTTATTAAAGACCCAATAACAATTAGTCTTGGTGTTGCTATGTTTGATAAGCATCCTGATTATGAACAATTAATTAACCAGGCCGATCAAGCTTTATATATGGCTAAAAAAAATGGCCGAAATAGAGTAGAACTTTATAAGGCTATATAAAAAAGTTGCAGAGTGAAAAAAAATACACGATACTTAGTAAAGGTTCTGCCTAAAATATACCTTGTGCTATAACAATTTTTGGCTAATTATTCATTACCGAGTTGTTATAACTCAAATGTACTCCGCATACTGTTTATACTTCGCGCGGTCACAACTGCGCGAAGTATAACTACTGGAATTATTAAACAATGAAAAACAAGATCTTAGTGCTGTTAATCGCAGGTATTATCGCCACCCCACTTTCTGCTGTTGCTAAAAGTGATAACAGTAAATACCCGGCAACAAATTTCCAACCTACAGTTATTTTTGCGGATGAATCTGCTCAATCAACTGCTAGTGCCGAAAAATCATCATTTGATTCTGCTTATCCAGCAGCTAATTTTAAGCCAACTGTTCTTTTTGTTGATGCTTCAGCAACAAGTAGTGCATCAACAGGTGAAAAGTCTTCATTTGATCCTAATTATCCAGCGGCAAATTTTGAACCTAAGGTTATTTACCCCTAATTTTTCTAAATAATGCTCAATCTGTAGAGCGAACTTTACCTTTCCCTTCGCAGGTGTAACTATATTTATTCTATCATTTGGAAGTGAGAGGCTGTGAAAGTATTCTCTTTTTTATCTCCCCCTTTGGAAAAGGGGGGTTGAGGGGGATTAATAAATAAGGCATTGATATTAAAAGCTTTATCTTTAAAATAAAATCTCCCCCAGCCCCCCTTCTTTTTCAAAGAGGGGGCTAAAAGCATATACTTTCACAGCCTCTGAGGCTTTAGCTTCGCAAGATTCAAGCCTCTCTTCCAAAAATATTTAAATTGTTAAATTAATTTTAAAACTTACTTATAGAAAGTTAAACAAAGATAGGTTTTGTACTCGAGAATAAGCTTGCTGTGCTGCTTGTAAGGCACTTTGTTCTATATTAAATTGACTAATGGCTGCAGCATAATCTAAATCTTGTACATCAGACAGTGTGGTTTGAATATCTACTATAAACTTCTCATTCTGTGCTTCTTGATCATCTAGGGCACGCATTCTTGCACCCACAGTGGTCCTAACTTTTAGAAAATTATCCAGTGCAGCATCTAAATCAGCTAGAACATCATTACCCGTCTTACTAAAAACACGCCCTGTATCACCCGAGGTAAACCCGTTATCTTTTAAAAAATTGCCACTGATTTGTTTAATTTGTACTGCAGCACTAGTACCTGAACTTATTGATTTAAATGTAATAGGGTTAGCAGAGGTATCAACTTCTATCTTCCCTTCAACGGGCGAACCAATAATCTGAGTATTAATAGCTTTAGTCAGTGTTGCAAGGTTAGTATAATTTTGGTCCAAGGTAATTGTTGTTTTATTACCTGCTTCATCATTTAACTCAAAAGATGCGGATACATTTGAATAGTCATAAACTGTTGCTGGCTTTATTCCAGTAATTGAACCACCTAGATCAACTCCATTGCCAGTTTCTTTACTGCTAAAACCAAAATCAGTTAAAAATGTTCCTGCTACAGGGCTTTTATCATAAATAGAAACAGAAGAGTTTTTACCTTTTGTAGTAGAAAAAAATTCAATTTTATGCCCATCACTTCGAGCCTCAACACCTATAGCAGTCAATCCAGGCGTTGAGTTTATAGCCGCTACAACTTCATCTATATTTGCATAATCAGCATTAAGGGTTACTGTAACCGGCTGTGCTATAACGCCAGTTAGTCCAGCAACAGCAGTAAAGTCAGTTACACCGGCATTACCCGTTGCTACCACTTCCAATGTTGGGCTTGCTGCGGTACTACTGGTTTTAAATTGAATGGGGTCAGCAGCTGGGTCAACGGTAACTGATCCTTTGTGCACAGAGGAACTTACTAAAATTTGTGATTCAATATCTGTTAGTAACTCTGCCTGTGTTGTATAGTCCTTAGCCAAAGTTATGTTAACAGGATCTGCAGTATCACCATCTACAACAATATTAAAATCAGCATTTGTGCCGCCTGTCGTAGTATCATAATTTAAAGGAAAACTTATACTACTACCTGTTATAGTTCGTCCTTTGTCACTGCTTAAGTCGAAAGTAGTTGTTGCTGGTGCACTGTAATTAGCCCCAAGACGCATAAATCGGTCACCCGTTATAACCGCTTCGGGCACTTCATATTTTTGAGACAAGGCATTGGATAAAGACTGTAAAGTATCAAACACACTACGTTGATTAATTTCAACACCATCAACCGTTGCATTAGCTTCCTGACTAACCGAACTAATATTACTATAAATATTCGATCCTAAGTCTCCATCAGCCACTCTTCTTTCTGGTGCGATATCTAATACACGTTGGTTTATTCCGCCTTGATAAACATAAGACCCCACTTCAACATCCCATGCAACAGCTGGTGTTGTGGATAAATCCCCGGAAAATATATATTCTCCATTTGCATTTTTGGTGTTTGCTACTCCAACCATTTCTTGCAATAACTGATCTATCTCTGATTTGATTGCTTCACGGTCTTGTAGAGTTAAGGTTGAATTAAGAGATTGAACAGTTAATTCTTTGGCTCTAAATAAAATATTTTCAGAAGTCTGTAAACTACCTTCTTCTATACTTAATCGCGCACGGGTCTGTGCAATATTGTCTTGATACTGTGTGGTTTTATCAATGGATTCCTGTAAACCTAACGCCTTTACAGCCGCAGCAGGGTCATCACTGGGTGTTAAATTCTTTAACCCTGCAGATAATTGCATCTGGGTTTTAGACATTTTAACTTGTTGGGCATTCATGGCATTAACGCCTAGCTGTTGCGCCCATGATGTTGAAATTCTCATCAGCTACCTCCTAATTTATCGCGCCAAGCAGAGAATCAAATAATGCGCTGCTTACTGAAATTGTTTGTGCTGCCGCCTGATAAGCTTGTTGAAATTGAATTAATTTAGCAGCTTCTTCATCCAGGTTTACACCTGATACATTACCCCATGCATCTTTGGCATTATTTAATAAAGTCTCCTGTGCCGCTGTTGCAATTTTTGCTGAACTGGTCAACACTCCAACCTCTGAGACAACTAAACCATATCCGGCCTGAAATGTTGCAGTACCGCCTAACATACCTGTTTTATTTTCCAATCCCGCTAGTAATAAGCCATTTCTGTTATCACCAGGCATTGCACCTTTCACTTCATATTCAACATTGTTACTATCTAATGCTTTATTTGTAGCTAAAGCAACCTTCCTGGGGTCTGTAATATTCTGTGTAATAGTACTAGCTGCAGTAAATGTCGGCCTAATTAAAAAGGAATCCCCTGCTGTTAACCCTGATGAATTTATAGTAATGCCTGGCAAGGTTGCAGGGGATGTTGCATTCAAAACACCCCCTCCAGAATCAGTTAATATAATTTTGCTATTATCTGAAACTCGAGTTAATTTATAGCTAGGTCCAGTGCCAACTTCTAACATATAGTCACTGGAATCAATATTTTTAATATTGGTTTTATCAAACATTACCGTAACAGATGATCCAGCAGAGTTGGTATTATTTGCAGCAACAGGAATTGGCTTTGTTCCCATACCTTGGGCTTTAAAAAATAACTCCCCCGCCGTTCCATCCAGATCAAACCCTGTTTCATGGATATTATTAAACTCCATCGCAATACTTGCAGCCACACTGCCTAACTTTTGCTGTGCAGGGTCTAATACTTCATCTCTAAATTTTAATGTTCCTGCTAATGCTCCACCCGTCACTTGATTAGTCACAATACCCTCTGTTCCTGAGGGTGTTTTAATGATCACATCTAGTTTTGATGGGTCAAATACTGTAGGTTTAGTCGTTACAGCATTAGCATTGGTATCAAGTACTAAAACCTGGCCCTGCCCCATAAACACACTAACCATATTGCTATTACTAGGAACCACTGAAATATCAACTAATTCTGCTAATTGATTTAATACTGTGTCTCGTTTATCTAATAAGTCATTAGGTTGCTGGTCTCCATTAGCCTGGCCTTGAGCATTAGCAATTTGTAAATTTAAGTTGGCTATTGATTTGGCAAATGAAGAAATTTCATCAGTCATCACCACCATATCAGTGCTAATTTGATCACGTATCTGACCAAACCTGGAGTTCATGGTATCAAAACGACTCGTTAGTATTTCAGATTCAGACAACAATACTTGTCTAGCCGGAATTGATGATGGATCATTTGTTGCATCATTCACTGCATTAAAAAAATTTTTAATCGCAGGTTCCATCCCAACGGAAGGATCAGCCATAATATCATCTACTTGAGATGCCAATTGGCTATACTTATCCACATCACCAAAAGCCGCCGTGCTTGATCGTAACTGAGTGGTAATGAATTGGTCATAACTACGGGTTATATTAGTTACATTAACCCCTGTTCCCAAATAACCAACGCCAATCATTTGCTCTTTTTTTGTAGCGAGCTCCACACGTTGGCGACTATAGCCCTCGGTATTAACATTAGAAATATTATGGCTTGTCGTTTCCAAGGAGCGCTGGAAAGCCTTAAGCCCCGTAATCGCTGTACTTAACATACCACTTGCCATTGCTATTTCTCCTTATAAACTAAATGTTATTTTTGAACCAAAATATCTGTGTATTGCTGAACGTCTTTACTGTTAAAAATTTTCAACACTTTATCCGCATAATTGGGATCAGTTGCATAACCTGCTTGTTGTAACTCATGCATATATCGTTCCGCTTTTCCCGCCATTTTTATGGCACTGTTATATCGAGGGTTAGTTTTAATAAAATCAACATAATCATTAAAGCTTTCTTGATATGATCCATAAGACCTAAAGCCAGCTATTTCTGGTTTAGCAATACCTTGTTTGTATTCCAGCGTCTCAGCACTTGTGCGAGCACCATGCCATGACTTATCTGCTTTAATATTAAATAAATTATGACTACTACTGCCATCCTTAGCTTTAATCACCGACTTACCCCAACCCGTTTCTAACGCGGCTTGGGATAATAAGATATTTGCATCAACACCCAGTTTTTTAGCGGCTTGTTCTGCATAAGGGTGTAACTGACTGATAAACTCCTCTACAGAATTAATACTTTTGCTAGTTAAACTATCCAGCATGGGTTTAATGCCCATTTTATCCTGGCTATTTTTTGCCGCTTTCCGCACTGAGTTTCGTCTTGCATAATCGGCAATACTTTGTTCTCTGGTAACGGCAACTGATTGATCAGGGTTTAACTGCCTTTCAATCACTGCAGCCAGCCCTATACCATTTTCACCGGCCAAGCTCAACGATAGCTGTTGGTCATACATATCTCGGTAAAAATCACTTTGGTCATTATCTAAAATACCGTCAGCTAACTTCGCCTGCCGCATACTTTTTAGCATCATTCCAACAAATACCGATTCAAATTGCTTTGCCACCTGTTTAATGGCCTCAGGTGTTTTTTGTTTGGCCTCATTTTTTAATTTAGCCAGACTATTAAAATCAGTATAAACATCAGCATTTTCAACATTTAGCATAACAAATACCTATATAACTATAAGCTCTGCTCTTAAAGCACCGGCAGCCTTAAGAGCCTCTAAAATAGCCACTAAATCACTTGGACCCGCGCCAACCTTATTAACTGCCTTAACAATTTCATCCAAGGTAACACCAGGGTTAAAGACAAACATGTGATTACCCTTTTTACCTAACCCCCCTTCTTCAACCTTAACTTCTGACTGAGGAACAACGGTAGTATTGCCACCGGCTAAAGCATTAGGCTGACTTACTACTGGGTTTTCACTGATAGTGACAGTCAAACTACCATGTGAAACTGCAGTAGGCTGAACACGCACTTTGCCATTGATAACCACAGTGCCTGACCGAGAATTAATAATAACTCTTGCTGGGGCATCATCAGGTGTTATCTGGATATGTTCGATTAATGATGCAAAACTAACACGTTGAGATCGATCTAACGGTGCACTCACTTTTATTGATGTAGCATCTAAAGCTTTTGCTGTCTGAGGGCCCAATAACTGATTAATGGCTTCAACCATTCTATTAGCGGTAGTAAAGTCTGAATTATGCAAATTAAAAACTAATGAATTGCCTTTTCCAAAAGCGGTGGGAACCGCTCTTTCTACTGTAGCACCATTTGGAATACGCCCAACAGCTGGGTTATTCACGGTAATTTTAGACCCATCCTGTCCTGAAGCACTTAAACCACCGACTACTAAATTACCTTGTGCAATCGCATAAATATTACCATCTGCCCCTTTTAAAGGGCTCATTAATAAGGAACCCCCTCGTAAACTTTTTGCATCCCCAATTGAAGAAGCGGTTACATCAATGGTTTGACCAGGTTTTGCAAAAGCAGGTAAACTAGCATGCAAAACCACAGCGGCAATATTTTTAGATTTTGGATCGATACCAGGCGGTAAAGTTAAGCCAAGTCTTGCCAGCATGTTCCGCAAACTCTGACCGGTAAACTTGGTTTTATCTCCAGATTTATTTAAACCAACCACCAACCCATAACCCACTAACTGATTATCACGAACACCGGCTATAGAAGCTAAATCCTTTATTCTTTCTGCATTAGCAATTTGCCAGTTTAGCAACAACAGTAAGACAATTAATAATTTACGTTTCATATCGAGCTCCTTTAAAAAGGAAAAACAGGACTTATAAAGAATCTGGCTAACCAGCCCATTTTATTTGAGTCGGCTACTGAGCCATCACCTGTATACATAATGGTTGCATCAGCCACTTTAGATGAAGAAATAGTATTTGCTGTATCAATATCAACAGGTCTAACAATGCCAGATAATCGAATATATTCACTACCATCATTTAAAGTAACTCGCTTTTCCCCTCTAACCTTTAAATTTCCATTGGGGAATACAGCAATCACAGTCACACTAATATTTCCCGTTAGACTATTACTTTGTTTAGCTTCTCCTGCCCCTGTAAAATCATGTTTTGAGGCTAAAGTCGTACTTAAATCTTTACCAAAAATAATTGAAGGGTCTACGCCCATAATATTGGGCGCAGTCACTGAGGTTGAAGTATCCTTTGCAGCCGTTAAATCAGCTTTTTTATTAGCTTTAATATCTTCATTCAATTTAACAGTCAAAATATCCCCAACGCGCCTAGCTGTCTGATCTTCAAACAAACGCATATCATAGCCTGTTTGATAAATTGCACCATTAGTTTGCTGTGGGGTACGTAAATCAACCGCTTGTACAGGAGCAAAAGAAGGATCTCTTTTTGGCAAAGTTTCGCAGCCAGTCACCATCAACACTACTAGAGAGCAAATTACAATTTTGAATAAATACATAAGCTTCACCTGATTTATAATTGCTGTGTTACATAAGACAGCATTTCATCTGTGGTGGAAATGGCTTTTGAATTCATTTCGTAGGCTCGTTGAGTCTCAATCATATTCACTAACTCTTCAACCACATTTACATTTGAAGTTTCTAATGAGCCCTGAAATACCGCACCAAATTCATCTATCCCAGGCGTTCCAACAACAGGTGCACCACTGGCAACAGACTCTGTAAATAAATTTTCACCTACTGGGTTTAATCCTGCAGGATTAATAAAATCGGCTAATTCAATTTGACCTACCTGGACAGTAGCTGAGCTACCAGGCTGCACAACAGAGACTGTGCCGTCACGTCCTATTGTTACGCTTAAAGCATCACTTGGAATGGTTATATTGGGTTCTAATAACATGCCCCCTGAAGTGACTAATTGTC
>VAPK010313712.1_pt1 | contig 11012 bp, 7 predicted proteins | sample 3395031 | NCBI WGS metagenome assembly VAPK01 (sample SAMN08290443, study PRJNA428436) | hydrothermal vent metagenome | isolation source: Deep-sea hydrothermal vent chimney 1 | place: Pacific Ocean: Juan De Fuca Ridge
AGGAAAGAGCCCCTGTTTTCGATAGGTAAAATTTCACCACCCGGATTAACAATTGAGCCTTTATATTTTTGAGTTTCAAAATCAAAACTGTTGCTCCTTTTAGCCGCCTGTTTAAAATCTACCCAATAATAATCATAAATCAATTTTCGGGTATCAACCTCTTTTTTAAACATAAAACGTTCTTCCTCGGGAATGTATAACTCGTCCATTGCCATTTGGTAGTCAGGATCACTCCAATCAATCTTTTCATACCAATTAATTGTAGGGTTTTCCAATGGAACGCCGCTGGCACCTTCGGTGATTGCAAAATCAGAATAGGTTTCTCCGAGCAATTTCCTGGCAATTGAATCGCGTACCCAATAAACAAACTGTCGGTATTCGTTATTGGTGATTTCGGTATCGTCCATCCAAAATGCTTCTACCGATACTGTTTTTGTTGGATTTACAATTTGCGAAACTTCATCGCTGGTTGGCCCCATTTCGAAAGCACCGCGTTGGATATATGCCATTCCATAAGGTGAAGGTTCAAACCAATCGCCTTTCTTTTGCTCCCGATCGAGGCTGTACATATTAGATTGTTGGCATGAATTGAAAAGCAACCCAAGAGCAATACTAAAGTATATTAAGGCTTTTCTCATCTTCAACTCATTTATTCTTTAAACGCCGTTCAATCCCGTTTATTCCCTCAAAAAAAAACTTATGAAAACATAAGGTTACATTTTTATTTATTTCTGATTAATACTCCCAAAGATCTTGTTCAAAATCGAATATCTTTTCTTCGATAATTTTCGATTCAAGCATCGCATTTTTGCCACTCAAATAAGCACTAATTTCGCGATTGTTAAGAACATTGGATTCTTGTACAATATAACTGTTGAAATAGCGCTTAATGAACAAATCATCGAATGACATCTGGCGAGCTTCGTTGTATGGATTAAGAACCAAATTAGTTGATAAAAGAGATCGGACTTCGGGATAATATACCCAAAATAGCTTTTGCCGTTGTACTTCACCTGAATTATCTCCTGCCCTTACAAATTCACGAATTGGGCAAAGTCCGATAATGCGTACATTAAGGGTTGAAGTTTGTTTATCGAAATACCACTCTTCCTTAATCATATACTGCTTAATATCATTGGGACGAATTTCTCCCTGAACCGTAACCATTGTCCGCTCGCCTGTATCAAAATCGATTTTTTCCTCTTGTGTAGCTTGGGCTCCAAATGATTCTTTTACCTGTGCAAAAGACATTGGAACTTTAAAATCATCGTCAAAACTGGCATCGTATGGTGTAATTTGTCCATTTTCAATTCCCTTTAATAAAATTGAAATCAGGTTTAACCTTCCTTCCATCTCTACCGTAGGATAATAAAGAGGTTGATTTATTTTTTCCCGTAGATCAATAATCCGCCATATTTTTTTAGACCAAAATACATCGGCTTCCCGAACTGTTGGCAGTGGCATTGGTTTTTTCTGGTAAATGTCTGTACGTTGAAAAGCACCATTTACGATTTGTGCATCCGTTTGTTTTCCTACTACTAACGAAAGCAGAAAAACAATTACTCCAATATATACAACTAATTTTCTCATAATTAACGTATTTTGAATGCAATTGGGTCAAGGTTGCGTGTTTTATTATCATCGCCAATTGCTTTAATATTTGAAATATATACTATACTTTGTATTTTCGCCCTGCTCAATTGATCCTTTTGCTCTTGAGTAAATCGATTTGAATTGGATTTTTTGATGGTTGTATAACCAGCATCTGTAGTTTGTACTTCGAACTGGGTAACCGTATATTTAAAGTCGAAATCAAAATCTACTAACACAGCCATTATTCCATCTTGAATTTGTAAAACTTCTTTACGAATATTTCCACTAGACTGACCAGCAACTTGAGCAATAGGATCGGGTACTTGTTTTACACGCCATACTGAAGTACCAATAACACGGTTTTGACCCCCAATATTTGCAGAAACAGTAACTTTGGTTCTTTTCCCGAGTTCATCTAATGTACTGGGTTCAATAATAAAAGCATCTCCCGATTTAACAATCGAACCATTGGTCATGGTAACTTCCAGATTTTCTTTTGGGATAGCTCCACCTCCCACGTCAAATGGATTTTTTATTCCCAAGTAGAACACATTCATGCGTGTTGCCGACATGGTTACACTTGGTTGAGTAACCTGATATTCCTGTTCAAACGGATAATTTTTAATAATACCGGCAGGAGTCTTGTATTTTATTAATCCGCTCCATTTAAATACTCCGGGTTCTGTTGTGTTTACTTTATAATTTGCTTTTCCATCAATCACTTCAACTGCACGATTATTGATAAAAATCTGAGGTTGTTGAGTAGTGTCTTCCGCTGCTAAAAATACTTCCGCATTATAAGGCTCGCCCAATAAAATAACATTGGAATTTGCAATTACACGTGCCCCTAAACTGTTAAACTTAAACGAGCCAGCATCAATTTGTGCATACAAATAATTGATAATATTTGATTCCGAGTTTTTAACATCAATTTGAATTCTAGAAAGTAAAGTAAGAATGGCAACCAAAGGTTTATCTAAAAAGTATTGCGTTTCCCAAGTCTTATTATCGTTTCCCTCTTTTATATTAGAAACAGGATCTGGTGTTTCCAATTGTTTAAGAATAGATTCTTTTAACTCGATATCATTCACATCTAATAAGGCAACTAAGCCATTTCTAAATTCAGTAATTTTATCTTTTAACTCGAATGCCCTTTTTTGTGTGATCATAAATTCCGAAGGTCCATTTAAATCGTCTTGTTTTTTGACAATAAGCGTATCTCCTTTTTCGGAAACGAAATAATAATCATCGGATTGAATTGGATTTTCCTTATCTACAATTGTGCTGCCTGAATAATTTATGATTTCTTCTTTTAACGATAAAATGTAAGAAATCATTTCCGATGTACTTTTTTGAACCAAATCTGCCTTCTCTTTCCATTCCTGTACTTTAGTTGGGTTTTCGAGAAAAGCTTGTTCGAAAGAAGAGTATATTTGATTATTCTTCTGGGCAACAGACTTCAATGTATGCAACAGGCTTGTGTCAACAAGCCGGAATGCCTCCAGTACCTGCGCAGCAACATTAAGCGCTAACATCGCTGTTAGTACTATGTACATCATCATTATCATTTTTTGCCGCGGGGTTTCCGGACAATTTTTTGCACCCATACTATTCTAATAGAAGGTTTTATTTTTTATAACTCATTGCACCGAGCATATTGCCATAAATGGTATTTAACGATTCCAAGTGCTTATTAAGTTGCTCTGCGTTTTCCTTATATTTTTTCAACTCATCAACCGAAGAAGCTAGAATACTGTTCATTTCACTTAAGTCATGACTAAACTTCCGACTTGCTGTAAATTGTTCTTCCGTGCATTTTAACTGCGTTTCAAAATTTGAATTTAAAGCCGATAAGTTTCCGTTCAATTTTAACAAATTACCTGAATACTGCTGCGAGCTTTCTTTAATATTATTTAATTCAGCAGAGACTGACTGCCCTGCATTATTATAAGTTTCTGCCAGACGTTTTCCAGTTTCAGCCAATTGATTTGAAAATTCTTCACCGCTTTTATGAATTTTCTCGATGGTTCCAATTCCTGATTCAGATAGCTTTTTGGCCGTAGAAGTATAAGATTCAACAAGATCGTCCACCGAGTTATTAATTGATTCGTTTGCACGATTATTAATCTCGGCAAAACTACTCATCGATTCTGAAGCTGAGCCAAGGTTTTTCACATACATATCGGTAGCAAGGGTAGCAGTTGATATATCACTTATCCCCCGGGCAGTATTGCTCAATTCATTCAGCCCTTTTCCAACTTTATCTAAAAGTTCCGGTGTTAATTCCGAGCTGGAAAATAGTTCACCTAAACCTTTTTTATTTTTTTCTCCTAACTCCTCAAGATCTACCATTTCATATTCTTCCCTCAATTCAGGATATACTTTGTTCCACTCAGGCATATCTACCGGAGGTTCAAATGCTGACAAAAAGAATATAAATGCTTCAGTTATAAGGCCAATCGTTAGCAATAAACTTGAATATTGCCAGTGCTCCAATTTAAACAACGCACCAACCATCACCACAGATGCACCCCACCCATAAACGTAGCCCATGAATGTTTTCCAACGCTTTGTTTTAAATAATTCTCCCAGATTCATATCTAATCAGAAATTAGGTTAACGATAAGAAAAAACTAAAATTCGTCTCCAAAAGTAGAACGTACACACCGGAAGCCAACATATGATTTAGTAGTATCCTGATATTCATAGTTTCTTGCAGAAACCTGAACAAAACTAGCAATGTCTTTCCATGACCCACCACGAATAACTTTTCGTTTCATAACCGCCGGATCATCAGGAAGTGCATTGTATGTAAATGTTGGGTTTAAATCGCTGAAATAGTTATAACCTGCTTCGTCGTAAGCCGTACTTGTCCATTCAGCAACATTGCCTGCCATATCATATATTCCATATTCATTTGGGTCGTAACTGCCCACTTTCATAGTAGCAATTCCCCCGTCTTCCACGTAATTACCACGAAGGGGTTTAAAATTTGCCAAAAACACGCCATCATCATCGCGGGTATAATAACCACCCCAGGGATACATTGAAAAGTTCTTCCCTCCTCTTGCTGCATATTCCCATTCAACTTCAGTAGGCAATCGATATGCTTGCAAGTCTGGTTCGCCTTTCATCGATAAAAAGTCGCTTTGAATTTTTGTTCTCCAATTACAAAAAGCCACTGTTTGCTTCCAGGTTACGCCAACAACCGGATAATCGTCAAATCCTGGATGCCAGAAATAGCGTGTAGCCAATGGCTCGTTATATGAATAAGTAAAATCCCTAATCCAGGATAAGGTGTCTGGATAGATAGGTACTTGATCGTGAAAGATAAAGGTTGAGCGATTTGCAATGGGAACCAATTCCCCATCTATATTATAAACACTTCCATCGTAGCTTTGCGACTTATAATTATAACTATTGCTCCTTTTTGCTGCTTGATTCAAATCAATCCACCAGTATTCATAAACCAACTTTCTTGTATCTATCTCCTTTTTACCAAAAAATCTTTCATTTTCCGGCACATACAAATCTTGCATTGCCATTTGATAGTCCGGATCTTGCCAATCAATTTTTTCTTTCCAATTAAGCGTTGGGGGATCGATTGGATTTCCTTTTTTGTCTTCGGTTATCAAAAATTCAGGATATTGGTCGCCTAACATTTTACGGGCAGTTGAGTCTTTCACCCAATTTACAAATTGACGATACTCATTATTGGTTATTTCAGTATCATCCATCCAAAATGCTTCCTGAGAAACCGTTTTTGTTGGAACTCCAGACGTACTTGCATCCTGATCGCTCGGTCCGATATTAAAACTACCTCTGCGAACAAACACCATTCCGTACGGTTGCGACTCTCTCCATTTTTGTCTGTTTTGCACTCCAACAAGTTCTCCGTTCCCGGAATTACTGCACCCGCTGAAACTAAGTGCACTCCAGAGTACAACCGCAACTAAAAGAAGTTTTTTCATACGTTCAAATTTTACGTAATATTATGATAACGCATGAAACTTACAATGAAAATTAATTAAACTTGTTAACATACAAGAGTTATTAACCCTCGGGTTAGTTTCATGATTTTTTTTTCATTTCCAATTACAACACAAAAACAACAAACAATTATTACTAAACACAAAAATAGTTTAAAATACTTTGTTCATTGAAACAAACAAATTATTCTCTTACAAAAATCGAATACTCTTATATTTTTGGTTTCTATTCTTCTCTAAATCAACCGAGTAACTTAAAAAGATTTCGTGTGAACCAAATCCATAACGACTAATTGCCGAAGTTACCAAATCAAACGAATATCCAAACCGTAATCCATTTATCAATTCAATGCCCATTAATAGGGCTACTGCGTCCTGATAACGATAAGAAATCCCACCCCAAAATCGTTCATCAAAAACAATGTTTGCGTTCAAATCCAACTGCCAACTACCGAGGTCAGATTTCAACAAAAATGAAGGTCGCAACTCAAATAACGGGTCAGCCAGTTTAATATTGTACCCTCCCGTCAAATAATAATGCCTAACAAAATAGGTACTTGCAAGGTCACTGAACTTTATCGATGCCTGATTTATGTGGGTAACCGAAGCTCCCAGATAGTACTTGTTTGTTGAAAGATATAATCCCAAACCTGCATCAAAAGCCATTTGACTGGCCTCACCCTGAGGAATTGCCGGGTCAGAACTTGGCTGGGTAAAAATATCCAAATCATCTTCCGGTACTTTCCATTCTCCATTTATGCTTTTATTAAACAATCCCAAAGATACACCAATCCCAAGATTTCCGATACTCAAAGATTTTTTATACGCATAATTGACATTAACCTGCGTGTTTTTCTCAAATCCCAACTGGTCACTCACCACATTTAACCCAATTCCCCCCGGTGCCCCAAATGCATCAATTGCTGCGTCAACACTAAAAACCAAGGTTTTTGGAGCTCCTATAAACCCTTCCCATTGATAACGGTTCAAAATTAGTCCCCTAATTGAACCGTCGGCTCCTGCATAACCCGGATTTACTCCCAACTTGTAAAACATGTTGTTTGTATATTGCGGATCTTGCTGCCCTAAAGCTGCTAAATTAGCTATAATTATTAAAAATAAAAAAGAAAATATTTTTTTCATATCCCTCTTTGGATGTGGGTTTGCCGTCTTTTCAATACTTGCTAAAGAAATAAAAAAATGTTGTTTGTAACAAACTTTTGCCAACATAGTATGCAAAGAACGTTGGCTTTTATCTATTATTTTAACAATTCATATGTTTATTGTTGATTGTGTTTTATGGTAATATCTGTAACTCGTTAATAAACATTTATTTGTGAAGTAGAATTAATAATGACGGTTTTTATCCAAATTATATAAATATTTATAGAAGTAATCATGGACAACTCATCAATGATTATTCTCCAGGGTGCTTATTTATTTAGCCTGAATAATTCACAAATTGTTCTATTGCAAAGCCAAACTGCTGTGATTAAAGGCGATGCTCATTTTCCGATTCTCGAAATAGCTAAGGCTATTCCTGCGAGTCGAAAATTTGCGCTCACCTTTACTCTTTGCATTTTGCCTTTTTCATAACGAAAACTTATGAATTAATCAGGTTAGGCTCATTTCATCCAACTGTTGAATATATTTTAACCACAATCCAGGAATTTCATTGTTTGATGCTTTAATATATTCATTTTTGGAACAGGCAAAATATATTGGTTCATTATCGATAGTATTAATTTGCATCCACCAGCGGTCAGTTTTTATATTTTTATAAAAAACAAGAGGTTTATCTACGTTTTTCACTTCAACCTGATACATAACACTTGTTTTATTATCAGCTGGTTTTTCTTCCTCACGATTTAAAAAGCCTTCCAAAAAATACCAAACAATTTGAGCTGCAAGTTTAGCCGTTAAATTATTTAGATCGTTTTCCGAATCAAATTCAAACAATCCAAATACTTTTAACCGATCGCTCAATCCAGCGTATTTTGCCAATTGGCACGCTTCCTCGCTGCGTAATCCATTTGGGGAAAATCTGTAAGTACCCGGAGCTTCAGAAAATTTAACTGCTCCAATGTCAAATGACAATACATCGGTATTCCTAAAAACGGGTTCAGCAAATTCAATCTCGCCCCTCAACCGCCCAAGCCGAATACTATTATTTATTCCTTTTGTTCTTAAAAATAATTCCGGTGCAATATAATGGCTTTGATAGCCAATTAAACTAAATTGAAATAGTTTGGGATTAGAGCTGAAAACACGTGACAAATAATTGCTTGAATTAAACGATTCTTTACCTTTTTTTATATCCAAGAAAGAATCGATCGTTGAAAATGAAAATAGCTTGTTGCCTTTAAATACTTCAGTAATGCCAAAACTTAAATCCTGGCTTCCCCCAACAATAATGGTAACAATTCCTAATTCATAAAAAAACTCAACAATGTCGCGAAGTGCCTGATAATTTCCCTTTACACTGTTTGAAGGTTTCAGGTTTCCAAAGTCTGCAATGTTAAATTTTACATCGAACTTTGAAAGCTGGTACAATTCTTCGCGAATTTTATCCGGTGCTGCCGAAGAATGAACATTTGCCCGGTGGCTATCAAATGGTGCTCCAACCAAGGCAACATCCAAATTATGGATATTTTGTGCAGTAAGCGATAATGTTTTTTTTTCAATTACAGCACCAATGGAATATTTCCAGTTTGAACGACTCAAAGCGGAGAACTGTAAAAAATTTACAGAGTTGAAATAATGACGAATATCCATTCCCATAATTTTTTGTTATAAAAACAAAGGCAAATGATGAATTCACCTGCCTTTATTTTCTATTTTTTTCTTCCGCGCCTTGCTTTTGGTTCCGGCGACTCTTTAATTATCTTTAAACAATTGTCCAATGAAAGCTCATCAGCTTTTGTGGTTTTCGGAATTTTATAATTTTTCTTCTTATACGAAATATATGGTCCCCACCTGCCATTCAAAACTCTTAGATCAGGCTCTTCTTCGAAAACACGAATTATTGCAGCTTTGTCTTTTTCACGCTTTTTTTCAATTAATTCAATTGCTGTATCAAGTTCAACTGTAAACGGATCATATTCTTTTCCGAGTGAAACGAATTTACTGTCGTGCCTCACATAAGGGCCAAACCTACCTATCGCAACTACTACCTTTTTATTTTCATACTCTCCCAAATCGCGCGGAAGTTTAAAAAGTTCCAATGCCTCTTCCAGTGTGATGGTTTCCAGGTTAAGTCCTCCGCGCAAACTTGCAAAGGTAGGTTTTTCCGCATTTTTATCATCGCTTCCTTCTCCAATTTGAGCGAAAGGGCCATAACGGCCTATTTTTACTGAAACCGGCTTCCCCGTTTTTGGATCTTCACCAAGAATCCGCTCACCTTTTGAACGTTCAGAATTTTCCAGGGCATGTTTAACCTTAGCATGAAACGGTTGGTAAAATTTATCCAGCATTTCAAACCAAATCATTTTACCATCTGCAATGTCATCAAATTCAGCTTCCACGCTGGCAGTAAAATTATAATCCATAATTAGGTCGAAATTATCGACCAAAAAATCATTTACAACAGTTCCAATATCGGTTGGTGATAGTTTGTTTTTCTCAGCACCGGTAATTTCAGTTTTTGTTTGTTTAGTTATCTCATTTCTTTGCAATGACAGAACAATGTACTTTCGCTCATCACCCAAACGTTCTTCTTTAACAACATAATTACGATTCTGAATCGTTGTAATTGTTGGTGCGTATGTTGATGGCCGTCCAATTCCCAATTCCTCTAAACGTTTTACCAACGATGCTTCCGTATATCTGGCAGGGCGCTTTGTAAACCTTTCAACTGCAACGGCAGAATTCATTTGTAAAACATCATTTACTTTTACAGGCGGAATAATAGTTTGACCTTTTTCATTCGTTCCATTGCCATTTTCCTCATCAGTCGATTCAATGTAAACCCGTAAAAAACCATCGAATATCAATACTTCCCCACTTGCAATAAAATTTTCTTCCGCATTTGAAATTGAAATAGAAACCGTTGTTTTTTCCAAAATGGCATCTGCCATTTGCGAAGCTATTGTACGTTTCCAAATCAATTCGTATAAACGCTGTTCCTGGTTTGTCCCAGCAACACTTTCCTGGTTCATATAAGTTGGGCGGATAGCTTCGTGAGCCTCTTGTGCACCTTTCGCCTTCGTTTTGTACTTGCGTATTTTCACATAATTTTCACCATGCAAATTTTTAATTGTTTGTTTAGCTGTGTTTATGGCAAGCCCCGACAAGTTCATAGAGTCGGTACGCATGTATGTTATTTTACCACTTTCGTACAAATGCTGTGCAACTGCCATGGTTTGAGAAACTGAAAAACCCAATTTCCTACTTGCTTCTTGCTGAAGGGTGGAAGTTGTGAAAGGTGCCGCAGGTGACCGTTTACCGGGCTTTTTCACCACATTGCCAACAGTAAATGTTGAGGTTTTGCATTTTTCCAAGAATGCTTTTGCTTCTTTCCACGTTTTAAACTTCTTAGAAAGTTCTGCTTTTAATTCAGTAACATTCCCATTTTTATCGGAAACAACAAAAAACCCGTTTACGCGAAACCACGATTCGCTTTTAAAGTTCCGTATTTCGCGTTCGCGTTCTACAATTAGCCGAACTGCAACCGACTGCACCCGACCTGCCGAAAGAGAAGGTTTTACCTTTTTCCACAAAACTGGTGAAACCTCGAAACCAACAATCCGGTCGAGAATCCGGCGCGCTTGCTGGGCATTCACTAAATTCTCGTCGATTGAACGCGGATTATCAACAGCAGTTGTAATTGCTTCTTTGGTTATTTCATGAAAAACAATACGTTTTGTATTTTCCGGTTTCAGTTTAAGGACTTCTTTTAAATGCCATGCAATAGCTTCTCCCTCGCGGTCTTCATCGGAAGCGAGCCAAACCATTTTGGCATCTTTTGCAAGTTTCTTTAGTTCCGCAACTATTCTCTTTTTATCAGGAGAAACAATGTATCTGGGGTTGAATTTATTTTCGATATCAATTCCAAAATCTTTCTTCTCCAAATCCCTAATATGTCCCATGCTGGAAGTTACCACAAATTCTTTTCCGAGGAATTTTTCTATGGTTTTTGCTTTTGCCGGTGACTCTACAATTACAAGATTTTCGTGCATATACTTTTCAAAAATTTTTGCAAATTAAAGCAAATCAATTGCTAAACTCAAAATTATTGAACTATTTTTTTAATTCTATTGTGTTGAAAATGATGAATTTATTTTTAATGCGTTAAAATATTGCACCTTATAAAGTCGTTTAATTAATTGCTGTGTAGGCAGAATCATATATATTTGCTACATTAAATTAATCACAAAAATTCATGGTTGAAAAGAAAATAAATTTTAAAAAATACATTCTTTTATTTTGGGC
>VAPK010187954.1_pt1 | contig 11011 bp, 6 predicted proteins | sample 3395031 | NCBI WGS metagenome assembly VAPK01 (sample SAMN08290443, study PRJNA428436) | hydrothermal vent metagenome | isolation source: Deep-sea hydrothermal vent chimney 1 | place: Pacific Ocean: Juan De Fuca Ridge
GGATGTCACGCACGAAGTCGCGGTCGATCTTGAGCGTGGCGGCCGGGAGGCGCTGCAGGTACCGCAAGGAGGCGTGGCCGGTGCCGAGGTCGTCCAATGCCACCACGATACCGCGTGCGCTCAGCTCGCGGAGCACGTGCGCCGCGCGATCGAGGTCCGCGAGCGGCGCCGACTCGCTGATCTCGACGACCAGCGTGCATTTCTCTCCGGCCTCCCGGTGCGGCTCCGGCACCCGGGTGTCGCCCCAGGCCTCCTCCACGTCCGCCAGGAATCGGGGGTCCAGGAGGTGACTTGCCGCGATGTTGACGTGGATCTGCCAGCTGTGTCCCGCGTCTGTCCAGGCCGCCGCCTGAGCGGCCGAGGCTTGCAGTACGAAGCACCCGATCGGGCGTGCGAGGTGCGGGTGATCGAGTGCCGCGAAGAACGTTTCGGGGCCGACGATATGTCCGTCCTCGGTGCGCATACGCAGCAACGCTTCGAGCCCGAGTACGGCCCCCTCCAACTCGACGATGGGCTGATAGTAGAGCAGCAGACGGTCCTCCGCGAGGGCCGCGGCCAGGATATCGTGCATGCGGGCCTGTCGCTGGACGGCCGCGTCGAACTCCGCGCTGTAGAGCTGGTACTGGTTCTTGCCCCCGTGTTTCGCTGCGTACAGTGCCTCGTCGGCGTGGCGCAGCAGGCTGTCCGCCTCCACTTCGTCGAGTGGAAACAGCGTGACACCGAGGCTGGCGGACACACTCACCCATTTCCCGCCGGCGATCGGGACCGGGGCATGCAGTGCCTCGAGGAGGCGCGTGCAGATCCCCTCGAGTTCGTCCATGTCGCGCAGTTCCGGAAGGAGCAGGCCGAACTCGTCGCCGCCCATTCGGACCAGGGTATCGCCGCCGCGCAGGAGCGTCTTCAGACGTGCGCCCATGGCCACGAGGAGTTCATCGCCGGCGGCGTGGCCGAGACGATCGTTGATCTCCTTGAAGCCGTCGAGGTCCAGGATGCCGACGGCCAGCAGCCGGTGCAGGCGCCAGGCGCGCGTACGTTCGTGGGCCAAGCGGTCGTTGAACAGCGCGCGGTTGGGCAAGCCGGTCAGCGGATCGCGCAGGGCCCATTCGCGCAGGCGCAGGACCAGGCTGCCGAAGTGCGAGAAGCCGAGGAAGAAGGCGGCACCGACACGCTGGAAATACCCCTCCTCGGTACTGGCGATCATGCCCACGCCGCACATTCGACCTTGACCGAAGGGAAACAACGCGACCTCCCGGACCCGCCCGCGCAGCGGCGCGGTCCACTTCGGCGCGTGCCGGTCCTCGACCGGGATCACCGCCGGTGCCTCGACGGCGCCCGGTAGGCGCAGTCCGGGGACCTCGATCCCCGCCTGATAGTCCGGTGTGACCAGCGGCGCGGGCCGTTGCGCGTCGGTTCCCGAGAGCACATACGCGCCGAGGACCACCGCGTCGACGTTGTGCACCAACTCCCGGCAGATGCGGTTCAGCAGCTCCAGCGGGTGGCCGTCCTCCGGGATGGGGTGTGCCATCACCTCCAGCAGCACCCGGACCACCGCCAGGCGCTGGGTGTCCGTACGGCGGACCTGCGCCGCGTAGCCCTCGAGCAGCGCCATGAGATCGCCGAGCAGCAGACGCAGCAGCACGTCGCGCAGTGCGGTGCGTTCCTCGGCCGCCACACGCGTCTCGACGAGCGCCGCCCAGTGGCGCCAGTAGATCAGGTAGGCCCCGGCGATCCAGGCGGGGCGGACCCCGAGGTCATGGTGACGGCGCCCGAGTTCGCGCATTCGCGCGCACCAGTCGCCATCCAGTCGGCTGTGCAGCAACTCGCGTGCGTGTTCCGCCTGGCGGTGGGTAAGGGCCTCGATGTGTGCGCGGGAGTATTCCTGCAGCACCGCGGCGGTCTCGGGTCGGGCGAGGAGATAATCGAGCAAGGCGTGCGCCAAGTCTTCGGCATCGGCGGCAAGCAGCGGCGCGTGGCGCTCCAGCAAGCGAAAGTCGGATTCTTGGAGTCCGAGGAAGTGGGCGGGGTCGGAGGCCATGATTTACGCACGTCGCACTCTGTCCGGAGCGTCTCACTTTAGCATACCGTCCCGAATCGCCGCCCCCGTTTATCGACCGCGCCGCCGGGCCACTGAGCCGAGGGCGCCCTTGCGCCCCCGGACACCCGCCGGGCATGGCGTCCCCGTAGCGGTCGAACCCGATATGCGTCGGGGTGTGCCCCGGCACCGCGTGCGGCGCGCGGTCGTCGATCATCCCCGGTGCGGACCGCGTTCCACGCCGAGACCCGGATCTTGCGGCCGTTGCGACGGCATAAGCGATTTGCATTTCCCGGTGCGAAAGCGGCGGAGAGGTCGAATCCGCGGTTCGGGGCGTACGCGCATGGGTAAGCGCATCGCTGAGCGCACTGCGCAGTCGGCCGGAGATCTCGGACCGTTCCGAGTATGTCCAGACCATGGACGTCGGGGCCGAGGCAAAGGTCCGGCAATACCAAGTCCGGTTCCTCGGCTCTGATGAGGCGTATGGTTTCTTCCTGCGTTTGCGCCTCGACGACCAGACGCAACCGGGGGTCTGTCTCCCCTGCGTGGTTGTAGGCACTGCATGATCCCGCTCTGCGTTGGCCAGACACAATATAACCCGATCGAGGAAAAGCATGCGGTTTGTGCAACGGACATTCGCACTTTAATTTTTGCGCATGGAGGCCGCGCACCCAACTTACTGTACCATCTGATGTTTGTGTGCATCTTCCCGATTTTCCGCGCATTATGAGGCGTCGGAATATGCTTGTTCGGAAAATCGGATATGGTCGTATTTTCCGGCGGCTGTGCCGTTTGGCGCATCGGGGGTATGCGCCCCCGGGATCATAATGTTTTTGCGCGGCCGGGCGCTTGAGTATTTCGTCGTCAGGCGAAAAGATAACACCGATTGGATTGAGTCATAGAGACGAGCAGGTCGCAAAAAGCCTCTACGTTCCGGCCGGCTTGGCAAGGAGAGGGTTCATGAGTTACTTGCTGGATCGTTTGACGTTCTTCAGGCGTCCCCATGAGTCTTTTTCGGGTGGGCACGGAGAAAAGATCGTCGAGGACCGACGCTGGGAAGAGGTCTATCGAAACCGCTGGCGGCACGACAAGGTCGCTCGCTCCACGCACGGGGTGAATTGTACCGGCAGTTGCAGTTGGAGAATCCACGTCAAAGACGGGGTGGTAGTGTTCGAAACCCAGGCGGTCGATTATCCGCGTAACGGGCCGGAGTTGCCCGATCATGAGCCGCGAGGCTGCCAGCGGGGCGCCAGTTTCTCCTGGTATCTGTATAGCCCGCACCGAATCAAATATCCGATGATCCGCCGTCGTTTGCTTGAGCTGTACCGAGCCGAGCGAGCCGCCGGCAAGGATCCGGTAGAGGCGTGGACCGGCATTCAAGCCGATTCCGAGAAGCGGCGCTATTACACGGCCGTGCGCGGGTTGGGCGGTTTTGTACGAACCACCTGGGAGGAGTCGACCGAGATCATTGCGGCGGCGAACATTTACACGATCAAGAAATACGGCCCGGATCGCATCGCCGGTTTCTCGCCGATCCCGGCGATGTCCATGGTGAGTTTCTCCTCAGGTAGCCGGTATCTGTCGCTGATCGGCGCCACGATGCTCAGTTTCTACGATTGGTATTGCGACTTGCCTCCTTCATCGCCTCAGACCTGGGGCGAGCAGACGGACGTACCCGAGTCGGCCGCCTGGTACCAATCCAGTTATATCATCGTGGCCGGAACCGATCTGCCGACCACACGCAGCCCGGACGCGCATTTTTATTCCGAAGCGCGTTATCGGGGAACCAAAATCGTTGCGGTGGCGCCGGATTATTCTTCGCTGACGAAGTTTGCCGATCTATGGATGCCGGTTCGGGCGGGAACCGATGCGGCCCTGTTCATGGCGATGGTGCATGTGGTTCTGAAGGAATTCTTTATTGACGGGAAAGAATCCTATTTTATCGATTACGCAAAGAATTACACCGATCTCCCCATGCAGGTTCTGCTGCGCGAGGATACCGGCGGCAATTGGGTGGCGGATCGTTTCCTGCGCGCCAGCGATCTTCCGGGACACTCGGGTCAGAGCGAAAATGCCGAGTGGAAAACGGTGGTCTATGATGCACATACCGAATCGTTCCGCTGCCCGAATGGTTCCGTCGGATTCCGATGGGAGAAGCACGACAAAGAAAACACCAAAAGCCGCTGGAACCTGAAGATGGAGGATGCGCTCACGGGAGAGAAAATCGCCCCGTCGTTAACCGCATTGGATGAAATCGACGAGACCTCCCCCGTGATGTTCCCCTATTTTGGCGCGGGGGAGGCAAAAACCGTGGTTCGCAAGGTGCCCTCGCGGCGGGTGGGACTGGAGGATGGCGGCGAGGCGCGGGTGTGTACGGTGTTCGATCTCCTGGTCTCGCATTATGGCGTGGATCGTGGTCTGGACGATGCCGCGACGGCGAAATCTTTCGATGACGCCGATGCCCCCTATACGCCGGCTTGGCAGGAGGCGATTACCGGGATAAAGCGGGCGGACGTTATCCGTACCGCACGGGAATTTGCCGATACTGCCGCGAAAACCAAGGGGCGGGCCATGGTCATCATGGGCGCAGGCACCAACCACTGGTATCACGATGACATGAATTACAGATCGGTGATCAATCTGGTGGAGTTATGCGGCTGTGTGGGACAAGTCGGCGGCGGTTGGGCTCACTATGTCGGCCAGGAACGGCTGAGACCTTTGGCGGGGTTTATTCCGATCATGGCGGCCCTGGACTGGAGTCGTCCGCCGCGGCAGATGAATGGAACGTCTTTCTGGTACCTGCACACGGATCAATGGCGTTATGAACGGATGCAGGTGGATCACCTTTTGTCGCCGACCGCCCGGGGACGTTATCGGGGCCACAGCTTTGCCGACTATAACGTGGCCGCTGCGCGAATGGGGTGGCTTCCAACCGCACCGCATTTCAATCGCAACCCCCTGGATCTTGCCGATCAGGCCGAGAAAGAGGGGGCGAAAACCGAGGCCGAAGTGGCTCAATGGCTGGCCGGGTCTCTTGAGAAAGGCGATGTACGTCTGGCCTTCGAGGATGTCGATGACCCGGTCAACTGGCCGCGCAATCTTTTCGTTTGGCGTGGAAATCTGATCGGTACCAGCGCCAAGGGACATGAGTATTTTCTAAAGCATTTGCTGGGCGCCCAGAACGCGGTTCTTTCCGAAGGGACGGAAGGGGCCGTCAGCCGCGAAATCAAGTGGCATGAGCAGGCGCCGGTCGGCAAGCTGGATCTCATGGTCGATTTCAACTTTCGCTTGAACAGTACGGGGGCGACGGCGGATATCGTCCTGCCTGCCGCGACTTGGTATGAAAAAGACGATCTGAACACCACCGACATGCATACCTTCATACATCCTTTGACCGCGGCGATCGACCCGGCATGGGACAGCCGCAGCGACTGGCAGGCCTATCGCACCATCGCGCGACAATTCAGCAGGCTGGCTGCCAAACATCTCGGCAAGCGCACCGACCTGGTCTCCACGCCGCTGATGCATGACACCCCTTCCGAGCTGGGCCAGGCGCTTGGGGTCGAGGACTGGGGTCGCGGCGATACTCGGTGTATACCGGGAAAAAACGCGCCGCAAGTCAAGCTGGTGGAGCGTGACTATACGCTTATCGCCGAGAAATTCGAGACCATCGGGCCGCTACTGGAAAAATTTGGGAATGGTTTCGAGGGAATCAACTGGGATACCAAGGATGAGGTCGCCTGGCTCGCCGCGCATAACGGAACCCGTATCACGGCGGCCGGGAAACGGCCGCTGATCGACCGTGACGAGAAGGTCTGCGATGCGATACTGGCGCTTGCCCCGGAAACCAACGGGGAAGTGGCCATGAAGGCATGGCGCACAGAAGAACACCATACCGGACTATCCCTGACGCACTTGGCCGAGGGCCGGCGGGATGAGCGGATGACACTGCATGACTTGAAGGCTCAGCCGCGTCGCTGTATCACGGCTCCCAATGCCAGCGGCATTGTCGATCCCAAGGGGGAAGTGACCTATAACTTCGCCACGACGAACGTGCATGAGCGCATTCCCTTCCGAACTTTGACGGGGCGGGCTCAATTTTACCAGGATCATGAATGGATGCTCGACTTCGGCGAGGGGCTGGTGCTGTTTCGGCCTCCACTCGCCATGGACGCCTTGTTGGAACATAAAAGAGAGGGCGAACTGACCCTGCGTTTCCTGACCCCTCATGGGAAATGGGGGATTCACAGCACCTACCAGGATAACCTGCGCATGCTGAACCTGTCCCGGGGCGGCCCCCATGCCTGGATCTCCGAAGTCGATGCCGAGTCGGTCGGAATTCGGGACAACGACTGGATGGAGATCATCAATGTAAACGGTGCGACCGTGGCGAGGGCCGTCGTCAGTCAAAAGATCCCCAGGGGAGTTTGCCTCATGTATCACGCACAGGAGAAGACCATCAATGTGCCGGGGTCACCGACGACGCATCGGCGCGGGGGGATCCTGAACAGTGTCACGCGTGTAGTCGTAAAGCCGACGCACATGATCGGCGGTTACGCTCAGCAATCCTGGGGGCTCAACTATTACGGCCCGGTGGGTAGTCAGCGGGATACGATGGTACGGGTCAGGCGGTTTGATGACCGGGAGGTCGATTGGCTGGAAGGTCCGCTGACGGAGGCCATAGAGCGGGAGCCATCCGCCCTGGAGAGATTTCTCAGGGAAGCGGCCGATAACCCGGGAGAAAAATCATGAAGGTGCGCGCCCAGTTCGCCCTGATTTTCAACTTGGATAAATGTATCGGCTGTCACACCTGTTCGGTCACCTGCAAAAACACCTGGACCAGCCGCAAGGGTGTCGAATATGCCTGGTTCAATAATGTCGAGACCAAGCCGGGGATCGGTTATCCAAAAAATTGGGAAGATCAGGCGCAGTGGTCGGGCGGCTGGGCACGCAATAAAAGCGGGAAACTCATATTGCGCCAGGGTGGCCGGCTTGCGGAACTGATCCGGATTTTCGCAAATCCGGGTCTACCCGAAATTCAGGATTATTACGAACCATTCACCTTCAATTACGCTCACCTGATTAACGCACCGGAGTCCGAAGCGACACCGACCGCCCGACCCGTTTCCCAGGTGAATGGGCGGATCATGGACAAGGTCACATGGGGGCCGAACTGGGAGGATGAGCAAGGCGGTTCTTTTGACCAAAGATCGCGCGATTCGAATTTTCGTGAAATCGATGCTCGTATTTACAAGGGGTTCAAGGAAACCTTTCACTTCTATCTTCCACGCATCTGCAACCATTGCCTGAATCCCGCCTGCGTTGCCGCCTGCCCATCCGCGGCCATTTACAAGCGGGAAGAAGACGGTCTGGTGTTGGTGGATCAGGATCGTTGCCGCGGCTGGCGCTTTTGCATCAGCGCCTGTCCTTATAAAAAGGTTTATTTCAACTGGGAATCTGGAAAGTCGGAGAAATGTATCGGCTGTTATCCCAGGGTCGAGTCCGGGATGCCCACGATTTGCTCGGAAACCTGCGTCGGAAAAATCCGTTATAACGGTATCATCCTGTATGACGCCGATCGGATTTCCGAAACGGCGGCGATGAAAGGCGAGAAAGACATCTACGAGAAACATCTGAGCCTGTTCCTCGATCCAAACGATCCGGAAGTTATAGAACAAGCCGTGAAAGACGGCATACCCAATGACTGGATTGACGCGGCCCAACGCTCGCCGATCTATAAGATCGCGGTCGACTGGCGGCTTGCGTTGCCGCTGCATCCGGAGTTCAGAACCCTGCCTATGGTTTGGTATGTACCGCCGATGTCGCCCATACAATCGGAAATCGACCAGGGAAGCCTGCCGACCCAGGCGGACGGCGTACTTCCGGATCTGTCGGCGCTGAGAATACCGGTCCGGTATCTGGCCAATCTGTTGACGGCGGGTGACGAAGAGCCGGTGCGCCTCGCCTTGCGGCGTCTATTGGCGCTGCGCAGTTACGAGCGTATGAAGGCGGTTGAAGGGAGGATCGATCTGACAGTTCTCGAAGAGGTCGGTCTGAGCGAAGAACAGGCGTCGGAAATGTATCGTTATCTGGCGATCGCCAAGTACGAGGATCGCTTCGTTATCCCGACAAGCCATGTGGAGAATTCACTCGAAAGCGCCTACGCGCATCAGGGAGAGGATGGATTTTCATTCGATAATCCGAAGACCGGAGTATCGAAGTCGAGCCTGTTTCCAAAACGGCGTACGGGGACGGCCGTGGAAAACGAGAAAGCCGTTGCCGAACCATCGGTCATGAATTCCCCGTCGGGCGCGACTTTCTGGAAGAAACCGCTATGAACCGGGAAGCCCATATAACGGTTGTTTCATCGTTTTATCGTGCATTGTCCCGTCTGCTGGATTTTCCCGAATCCGCCATGAAGGCGTCGCTTGCCGAAATCGAGGAGGCCGTTCGCAATGAACCCGCGCTGGGTGAAACCTCCCGCAAGGCGGGGCTGGATTTTGTGAGTTGGCTTCGGTCCCGAAATCTTCTGGATCTTCAGGAAATTTATACGCAGACTTTCGATCTTTCGGCGAAACACACCCTTTGCATTTTGCATCATCTCATGGAAGAACAGGATCGTGCGAAGGGGGAGGCCATGGCCGGATTGATCGCCTTTTACAGGGAAAACGGGGTTGAATATATTGCACCCGAGTTGCCGGACTACCTGCCGGTCATACTGGAATTCGCGGCAATTCTCTCCGCGGAAGATGCTCGCGACTTTCTGGCCCAATCCGAAGAGGCGGTGGTCATTCTCCATGATCGGCTGCTGGGGGATGAAAGCCCTTATTCGCCTGTTTTCGGTATGCTTTGTGATCACTTGTCACGATTGAAATCATCCGGGATATCGACGGAACATGGAGGGTGTATGCCGTGAATCCGACCTGGAACTCCATCTTCTTCGGTGTGTACCCCTATTTGGCGGGAACGGTGTTTCTGGTGGGCTCTATTTTGAGATATGAGTTCGACCAGGCGGGATGGAGCTCTTACTCCACCCAGCTTCTGGCTTCACGTCGATACATGATGTGGGCAAGTAATTTGTGGCATATCGGCATTTTATTCGTGTTTGGGGGTCATTTCATCGGTATGGTGACGCCGATCTTCGAATGGCTGCATGTGCCCGCCGTCACACATCAGTGGATTGCGTTTTCGGCGGGAACCATATTTGGCGTTGTCGCGATGCTCGGGGGCGTCATGTTGTTGTTGCGCAGGTACGTCAATCCCTCGGTCCGTGCCGCCGGTCGGTTCAGTGACCTGTTCATCCTGGTGTGGCTGTTGGTTACGCTGGGCCTGGGTCTTGGAACCCAGATCATTACCCTTCCCGATCTGCTGCGCGGAAATGTGGCGAATATGGATATCTTCCGGATGTATCTGGGAGGACTGGTCACTTTTCGGCCCGACCCGGCCTTGTTGATGAATATCCCGGTTCTCTACAAGGTGCATATGTTGTTCGGCATGACGGTGTTTCTCTTGTTCCCGTTTACCCGGCTGGTGCACATCTGGACGGTTCCGCTGAATTATCTGGTGCGCCGTTATGAAATCGTCAGGGCGCGACGCACGGCCTGAGTGATTTCAACGAATTTTTTTACGGTTTCTGGAGGTTGCAGCGGTGACTATAAGACTGAAAGAAGGGATGATGAAGGGGAGTTCCAATGCGGCCCTGTGGGCGGCAACCGTTGGGTTTTTCATCGGTTTCGGATCCGTTTCCCTGTTTGGTCCTACCGCTCATTTATTCAAGGGCATTATGCAGTTGACGCCGACGGACGTCGGCCTGCTGGTGGCCATTCCCATGTTGACGGGATCGCTGTTGCGCATACCCTTCGGTGCCTGGGTGGATTCCACGGGGGGTAGGCTTCCGTTCCTTATACTCCTGATCGCATCGCTCATCGGCATGGTAGGGCTGTTTTACATGTTGAAGGTCCTCTATCCCGCACATTTGACGCATGCCGACTATCCCTGGCTGTTGTTGTTCGGCGCCCTGGCGGGTTGCGGTATCGCCACCTTTTCGATCGGCATCGGTCAGGTTTCCTACTGGTTTCCCCAGAATCGGCAGGGTTGGGCGCTGGCCGCATACGCGGGATTCGGCAATACCTCCCCAGGTCTTGTGGCGTTGATTGTCCCCGCGATTACCGCGGCATTCGGGCTCTGGGTGAGTTATCTGGTTTCGGCCGCCATCCTGGTGGCCGGGTTGATCTTTTATTTCATCTTGGGGCTGAATGCGCCGTTCTTTCAATTCCGCAAAGCGGGCATGAGTTACGATGCGGCGGTTACCCGGGCCAGAGATAAGGACCAGGAACTTTTCCCCAAGGGGAACCCGCTGGTGACGCTGTGGAAATCGGCCATCCATTGGAAAACCTGGCCCCTGGTGATCCTCTACTTCACGACGTTCGGTGGTTTCCTGGCCTTGACGGCCTGGTTTCCGGTGTACTGGAAATCCTTTTATCACGTATCCGTCATGGAAGCCGTCGGGCTTACGGCGGGATTCTCGCTGTTTTCCGCGTTGATTCGGGTTCCCGGCGGCCTGTTGGCGGACCGGTTCGGAGGGGAGCCGGTTGCCATCGTCTCCTTGCTGGTGTTGTTGGCCGGTGCGGTCATCATGACGATCTCGCAGACCTTTGCCTGGTCGGTGATCGGGGAAGTTCTGATCGGGGCCGGCATGGGCGTAAACAATGCCGCCGTGTTCAAGCTGGTGCCGCTCTATGTCCCGGACTATGTCGGCGGAACTTCCGGTTGGGTCGGAGGCCTCGGCGCCTTGGGTGGATTTGCCGCGCCGCCGATACTTGGATATTTTGTGGCCGAGCAGGGGTCCATCGGCTATGCGCATGGGATGGTGATCTACGTAGTTCTTGCGGTCATTTCGCTGCTGCTGGCGGTCTTGCTGCGCCAAGTGCGGCCCAAGAAGGCGTTGCCCGTCTGAATAGATGTGCCGTACGGCCCGCC
>VAPK010006921.1_pt1 | contig 11009 bp, 12 predicted proteins | sample 3395031 | NCBI WGS metagenome assembly VAPK01 (sample SAMN08290443, study PRJNA428436) | hydrothermal vent metagenome | isolation source: Deep-sea hydrothermal vent chimney 1 | place: Pacific Ocean: Juan De Fuca Ridge
GCCAATGATCCATCGACCAGTTTCTGGCCGTTGAATTCCGTAGTCGCGGCTATTCGGTCGACTTCCTTACGAAGAGCATCAAATTCCAATTGAATGGTGGCGCGCTCGGTGGACCCTACGGTTCCGGTAGCGGCCTGAGAGGACAGCTCGCGCAGACGAATGAGAATACCCGATTGCTCGTTCAGGGCGCCTTCTGCGACATTAATGAGTGAAATTCCGTCGTTGGCGTTACGAATGCCTTGCCGAAGAGCCCGGATATCGGACCGTAAGGCTTCTGAAATGGCGAGACCCGCCGCGTCGTCGGCTCCACGGTTGATTCTAATACCGGACGCAATACGTTCTACCGATTGCGCCAAGCGAGCGTTGTTGTCACCCAGAATTCTCTGAGCGTTGAGCGAGGGAATATTATTGAATACTCGAATTGCCATCTTCCTAATCCTCCACCATGAGTTGGAAACAGGTTTAACGTCTTGTTAAACTTTTGACTGCTCACTGCGTGCCCCCAGGATCTTTATTTAAAGTGGCTGTCCTTGGTTTCCACTAAAAACTCTCAAGCTATTTTCGTAATTGATCGAATATGTTACGTGCGGGTAGTTATAAGCCCATATAAATCAATTACAATTCAAGCTAATCCGCTTATCGGTGGATTGTCTCTGAACTTTAACGCAAACCGAATATTTTATTTAATTAGAGCTATTTTGGTGTTAGATAGGGTGAATTCCTATTAATCCAGCCGCCAGTTTTTCTGCTCTACATCCGAATTATGGGCAGAAAGATGCGGTCGGTTGGCAAGAAATTGCAGGATCTCCTCCAGATCCAGGGGAGATTGGGAGGGAAAATAAAATTTCTGGTAAATCTGATCCAATAGATAGAAATCTTTCTCCGTATCTACGGTGAGGCGCACATTTTGGTTTTTTAGGTAGGCCGGGGCCGGAATCGTTTCCAAATGAAAGGCGTCGGGGTGATCCTGAAAATAGGTGGTGACATGTTCCCGGTAGACGGGTTCAACGGTTTTGAGGGCAATTTCCTTGAGAGCGTTCATTTTCACCACTTCACTGCCGCTTCCCAATGGGATAGGATCGGAGCAGAAGGTGTAATCCGCATTTTCGGTGACGTGTTTTTGAATCAACCCCCGCATGAGCGGGAGATCGACCAGCGGGTTGTCGCCGCATATCCGAACAATATGTACCGCTTTCACCTTCTCCCCCGCCAGAATGAATCGTTTTAATACGTCTTCTTCCGGACCCTGGACACAATCTATCCTCATTCGCCCGGCGATTTCCCGAAGCGGTTTTTCTTCCTGCCCTGATGGAACTGCCAGTACAATCCGGTCAATTTCCTTGACCGCCTGCACGCGTTTGATGATATGCTCGGTCAGCGTCCCGCCCGCAAGACAGCGCAGGGCTTTTCCCGGCAACCGGGTGGAGCCCACTCTGGCTTGAATGACGGCGGCAATGTGAGTCACAATGATTCCTTAATGCAGTTGTAAGCGTCTTTAAAAAATTCAATCGGGACGATGAACCCATCCTTTAAGAAAATGGGTTGAAGTTTCTAAAAGTAAAAAAATATCAAACTCCAGAGGTCCTCCTTTTAAACTCCTATTGTAATCGTTCGAAATGATTTTGTAATGAGTGAAACTAAAAAGTTGATCCGCCCAAAAAAACTGAACAAAGGCGATACGGTGGGCATCGTGGCTCCTGCCGGTCCGGTGGACCCGGAACTCCTGGAAAAAGGTTTGCAGGTTTTAAGAAGCATGAAACTTGAACCGGTTCTGGGCAAGCATGTGCTTTCCAAGCGAGGGTACCTGGCGGGCAAGGATGAAGACCGCGCTGACGATCTCATGTCCATGTTTGCCAATCAGGATGTGAAAGCCATCCTATGCGCCCGTGGCGGGTATGGGGTCAATCGTTTGCTGCCATTGCTCAAACCAAATATCATCCGCAAAAATCCAAAAATCGTGGTGGGCGCGAGCGATATCACCTTGCTTCTTCTCTATCTGGCACAAAAATGTTCCCTGGTCGCGTTTCACGGGCCGATGGTGGGCGGGAATTTCGGTCAATATGGCATGAAAAAGACTAAAAAGCAGTTCCACGATCTTCTGACCGGTCGAACTGAGGGCAAAACGCTGGTGTCATCACAAGCCAACGTTCTAAGGCCCGGCGTTGGCAAGGGAGAAATCACCGGCGGATGCCTGACTCTTCTTTGCCGGTCCCTTGGCACGCCCTATGAGGTTCAAACCAAAGGTAAAATTTTATTGATCGAAGATGTCAACGAAGCGCCTTACCGGATCGACGGCATGCTCTGGCAATTGAAAACTGCCGGAAAATTCAAGGACGTAAAAGGGATCGTTTTAGGAGAGATGATCAACTGCCATTCGAAAAATTCCGGGAACGGAGCGATGGCACATTATTACCATGAGATGTTTGACGGCTTGTCCATCCCCATCGTCACCAATTTTCCCATTGGCCACGGTAAGGAAATGTGGACCCTGCCCTTCGGCATCGACGCGACCTTGAACGCCGAAGCAAAATCCATCCAACTCAAACATTGCGGCGTTGTTTAAAAAAAATCTATCTAAATAGCGGATATTAAAAATAAATCGGCACTAGATTCTGACCTGAATATTTTTAGATTTCAGGTACTCTTTGGTTTCGCCGATGGTGAATTCCTTGAAATGAAAAATGGAGGCGGCGAGCACCGCGTCGGCTTTACCTTCTACTATGCCTTCATAGAGATGCTCCAAAGTTCCCGCCCCGCCGGAGGCGATCACAGGAATGCCAACAGCCTCGGAAACAGCCCGATTGAGCGCCAGATCGTAGCCGGTTTTAGTGCCGTCCCGGTCCATGCTGGTGAGCAGGATTTCTCCCGCTCCAAAAACCTCCATCTGTTTTGCCCATTTAACCACGTCGATTCCGGTGGGGTTCCTGCCGCCATGCGTGTACACCTGCCAAACGGGAAGCTTCGATGATTGCGTGATGAACAGGTCCGGGTGATGGTTGTGCCAGTCCAGTGTAGGGGTGGTGGGCGATTCATCTGGATCGACCTGCTTGGCGTCAATCGCGACCACGATGCATTGACTGCCAAACCGTTTGGCCGCCTGCCCGACAAACTCAGGGTTGTGCACCGCCGCCGTATTGATGCCCACTTTGTCGGCCCCGGCTTTCAGCAGGTTGCGAATGTCTTCAATTTTGCGGACGCCGCCCCCCACCGTCAGCGGCATGAACACTTTTTCCGCAGTGCGGGCCACCACATCGAGAATTGTGTCACGATTTTCGTGCGAAGCAGTAATGTCCAGAAAGGTCAGTTCGTCGGCGCCCTCTTTCTCGTAAGCGGCGGCGATTTCGACGGGATCGCCCGCGTCTCTGAGGTTCACGAACTGGACCCCCTTGACGACGCGGCCGTCTTTGACATCCAGGCAGGGGATGATGCGCTTAGCCAGCATCTTTTTCCACCAGTTTTCGGGCATCTCCAAATGAAATGCTTTTATCGTAAAGCGCTTTGCCGGTGATGATGCCGCTCACTCCGTGTGATTGCAATTCCAGCAGGTTGGAAATGTCCTGTAAACAGCCCACTCCTCCCGAGGCAATCACGGGTATTTTCGTGGAATCCGCAAATTCACGCACGCTGGCAAGGTTAGGCCCTTGCAACATGCCGTCGCGGCTGATATCGGTGAATATGAATTCCGCCACGCCTAAAGGTTCCATCTGTTTCACAAGGTCCGTGGCTTTTTGCGTGGAAACCTCCAGCCAACCTTTCACTGCGACGAATCCGTCCCTGGCGTCGATGCCCACGGTGATTTTTCCGGGAAACTGTTTGCAGGCATTTTCGACAAATTTCGGGTCGCTTTGCGCGATGGTGCCCAGAATCACCCGGTAGGCTCCCGCGTTGACATAGGTTTCGATGGCTTCAAGCGTGCGGATGCCGCCTCCGACCTGAATGTCCACGGAACTGTTGTAGATGATATTTTTTATCAGGTCGGCATTTTTGGGGATGCCATCGAACGCGCCATCCAGATCCACCACATGGATGAGCCGTGCGCCTTCTTCATCCCAATGACCGGCCATCGCTACCGGGTCGTCGGAATAAACTGTTTCCTGGTCCGCCCTGCCCTGCACGAGGCGAACGCATTTTCCATTTTTAACATCCACTGCGGGAATGATTTTCATCATAAGACTTTTTTCAGGTATTTTGATTTGTATTATTTATTTCCAATTTTTTCACGCATCGCCTGGACCTGCCGCAAACTCAATCAGGTCAATTTGAAGGCAAAAGATTTTAGCAGATTGCACCGGAGATTGCCTGATTTGATTAAAGGGCACCTCTAAAAATTGCTTTTGGCCATGAGCGGCCCTTATAAAATAAGGGCACGCGAGTTGCCTGAAAGAAAAATATCGAATTATTAGAGCTCCCCCTTAAGTAAACTCACAGGTATCGGTTTGCCGTAATACCACATTATATTCTGTACACTAAACTCAGGACAACAATCTGTCCCCACAGCTTTAAGCAGTGAGCCGTCATCCAAGATGAGTGTCAGAGTCAAAATAACAATAAGAGCCGATATCTACTGCCGCCAAAACAAGCCCCAAATAAATTCCGAAACATACGTTCTCTATTAAGATACCCACCTTTATAAAATCGGGTGAAAAAAAAATGCCGTGGCCATCAAGAACCCGAACGGGCTCAGGAGCATAAAATGGAAATAGTTTACTATAAACGAGTAAGCCCGTATAATTCTCATCCATTATTCCACAGGTCCATTTTCTACTTTTCCTTTGATGAAAATCTCCATTCAATGACACCTATTGAATTCTCACATCCCAACGATAATTTTCAAACTCCAGTATGCCTGAAATAGATTCCACCCACCGTTTCACACCCGCTCTGGACAAGGTTTTAACCTTCAGTCTGATCCTGTTCGTGATGTTTTCGATGTTTTCCATCAGCATCACGCAAATCGCCTTTGCCGTGGGAATCGTTGCCTGGCTGACCAAGGTTGCCCTCGCCAAATCCTGGAAACGGGTCCGGTTTCCCCTGGGGATCCCTTTTCTGCTATTTGTAATAGCCTGCATTCTGGCTGTGGCGACGGCGGTGGACCCTGGTTACAGCCTCAAACCGTTGAAAAAACTTTTGCAGATTCTTATTTTTTTCTGGGCGGTCAACAGCATCCGGGATGAGAAAGAAAGGGATTTTCTGGTCCTCCTTTTAGTGGTGGCGGGTTGCGTGGCGGCCTTGTACGGAATTTATCAGGGTTTGCTGACTCCCGTCACCACCGCCACCCGAGTGGAAGGAACCATGAGCATCTACATGACGTTTGCGGGCATCCTGATGCTCACGGGCCTGGTTGCCCTGGGACGATTATTGCTTCGAAAACCGAGAGAAAACTGGCTGGGCGTTGCGGTATTTCTCATCATCGTCTGCCTGCTCCTGACGTTGACAAGGCAAGCCTGGCTCGGGTTTTTGACCGGCCTGATTTTCCTTGTCTTCGTCTGGAAAACACGATTGCTCTGGGGAATCCCGGTCCTGCTCGTTTTGGCGCTGCTATTTTCTCCCGCTGGTGTCAAGGAGCGCATGCATTCGATGGTGGACCTTTCGGATTGGACGTATCAATCTCGTCTCGCGCTTTGGCAGGGCGGGTGGCAGGTATTCAAAGATTATCCTTTGACAGGGTGCGGCTTTCGATGTATGGATTTGGTACACACTCAATATCCCGACCCGACCGGGTATATTGCAAAATACCGGGGGATGCACAATAATCTCGTTCAGATAGCGGTCGATACGGGACTGCTGGGTTTGACCGCATGGGTTTCTATCTGGGCCTGTTATTTTCTGGCATTGTTCAGAAGAACACGTGATCCGGCAAAAAACGCATCTTCACGCTGGATCATTCATGGGAGCGCCGCCGCTGTTCTGGGTTTTCTTGCGGGAGGATTTTTTGAAGTGAATTTTTATGATTCGGAAGTCGCCATGTTGTTATATTTCATAATGGCGTTGCCGTTTGTAGGGGAAAACTCCAAATCGGAAACGCTGACCGGAAATTAGCCCATTGCTTTTGTTCCCATTCCGCTAAAAAACTGAAGACGTAAATTTCAATAATGGATCGTATTCAATTGCCCACCTGGACTTAAAAATGCAAATAACAAAAACAGAACTGGAAGGCATTTTAATCATCGAACCCAAAGTGTATTCCGATGCGCGCGGTTCTTTTTACGAAAGTTATGTCAAACAAAAATATATCGAATATGGAATCGTTGACGAGTTCATTCAGGACAACCATTCGATATCCAAAAAAGGGGTTCTCAGGGGACTCCATTTTCAGGAAAATCCCGCGCAGGTAAAACTGGTGCGAGTCATTCGCGGAGAAGTGTTTGACGTGGTCGTGGATGTTCGCAAAGGGTCCCCGACCTTCGGGAAATGGATCGGGGTAAAACTTTCGGCAGAGAATCGTTTGCAGTTGTATGTCCCCGGTGGTTTTGCCCATGGGTTTTGTGTATTGAGCGACACCGCTGAATTTCTCTATAAATGTTCCGCCTATTACGCGCCCTCCGGAGAACGCGCTGTTCTATGGAACGACCCGGACATTGGAATCGACTGGCCCATTCAAAACCCCATTCTGTCGGAAAAAGACCTCACCGCCCCCCGCCTGCGTGATTTTTGATCCTTTCGCAAAATTTATTCAAGCCCGTTTCGGCTTACCTTAAATATGCCTGTTTGAGCGCTATTTTTTCGGTATTCCGAATATTACGCCAAATAGAGCGTTTTAAAAGGTGGGTTTTCTAAGTTAATGATTTTTTTCCTAACGCTATATAAAGCTCCTGCCGATAATAAAAACAGATGGAAAGAACTTTTTAAATTAAATTAATCGGCCCATTCTCATGGAAACCTCAGGAGTTTCAACTCATTATCCCGCATACGATCGGCGCAGTTATTTAGCCTCTGCAAGCGTCTCTTTTGCAACGGATTTGACCTTGAAGACAGAAGAAGGGGATCGGGTGAAACTATCCTTTTACAATGAGCAATCCCTGACAGAGTCCGAAACTGAAACCCGATTGGCCGACGCTGTCGCCATTCGGGAAATTTCCTCTGTTGCCGTTGCGGCTTCCCGCTATTCAATATCGGTCGAGGGCGATTTAAACGATGAGGAACTCAAGGCCATTCAACGACTGGTCGATGAAATCGGGCCGATTGCGAGGGGGTTTTTCGCTCAAGGTGAGTTCGACTTCCAAAATGCCACGGAAGTGCTGGCAGGTTCGTTGGGCGTGCTCGACGACATTCAACTGGAACTTGAAAGAGTGATCACAGCCACCTTTTCCGCCCAGGTGTTTTCATCTGATGCGCCCGTTCAGGCCATAGGCGCCGAACCGATAGATACAGACAAAATCCGTAATCTTTCCGATTTGATTTTTTCCGCAGTAGAAGCTGAATTTGAATCGCAGGCCGCGCAATTGCCAAAAAGCGATTCAATTTTAAAATCACTCAATGATCTGATTCTTTTCCTGCAAGAACAACTGGGACAATATCTGACACCTCTCAAGAATAGCTTGAACCCCAACCCGCCATCTCTTCCTCAGGAAATAGGCGCTAACTTTACTCCACCGGAAGAACTTCAAGCATAGCCCGCGTACTTCACCCCAATTTCCTTCTGGAAATTTCCAGTTCCCTTTGGGTTAAAAACGACTCCCCTTAAAAATTATCCATCGACAACATAAACACCTCTTTCAAGGCATCATTGCGCCGTTATTGATATCCAGAATTTGGCCGGTCAACGAGGTTTGCGCGTCTGATATCAGAAAATAGACCCATTGGGCAATTTCCTCCGGTTCCGCCATTTTCCCCAGGGGAACTTGAGCCATTGCCTGATCATAGGCATCCTCTTTGGAAATATCGAGCGCCTGGGCGAACCCCCGCAGTCCATCGTGGGCCATTGAAGTGTTGACCCAGCCCGGGCAAATGGCGTTCACCAGAATATGATCGGAAGCCAATTCAGCGGCCAGGGAGCGCATCAGCCCAAGTAAGCCGGCTTTCGAGGCGCAATAGGCGGAATAACCTGGAACGCCTAAACGGGCAAGTATGGATGACGTGATGACGATTTTTTTAAAATCTTTCGCATTTTTTTTAAGGTATGGAAGGCATTCCTGAATGGTGTAGTAAGTTCCGGTGAGATTGGTATCGATGATTTTCTGCCAGCCATCTTCTTTCGAATAATGATTTTCGCCGCCTATCCCCGCATTGGCCACGACAGCATAAAGAGATTGGACCCCGCTTTCGGTCAGGGCATTTTGGATCTGCTCCGCCTGCCTGATGTCACAGGAAAAACATTGATGGGCCGAGGGATTTTTTAAGGATGCCCGAGTGTTTTCAAGATGAGTCAGATCGCGGCCCAGAAGAAGGAGAGCATAATCCTGTTCCGATAGAAGTTTTGCGATTGCCTGTCCAATGCCGTGGCCTGCCCCAGTCACTACAATCGTTTTGACCATGATGCCACCACCTAAAGGGTTAAGAAGATTGCGCCGAAAAACGAGGAGCACTCAACAGGATGCCAATGTACTCCTTTAATTGTTGTGCTTTTTTTAATTCGCCCGTTTGGCTGTATGCCGCCACCAGATTGTTTATCATCCGTACAAGCGTTTCGAGGTGAGTTGACTGGGAAAGATGATGTTCCTCAAATTTGAACCCTGCCCGATTTATTATCTGGACGCAGTCCTCGCGTTGCAAAATACGCCCCTTATGGAAAGGATCAAAATAAACCGGGTTCGTGGGTGACGCAAACTTGACTATGTAATGCCCCGGCAGACCCACTCCGACGATGGGCAGATTAAGCCGCCTGGCAAGCAACAAACATAGCACAGACAGGGTGATGGGGATCCCCGTTTTCCGCTCAAGCACTTTATTGAAATAACTGTTATCCGGGTCGAGGTAATTTGATTCGTTGCCCAGAAACCCCTGCTCAATAAAAAGAAACCGTGCAAAGGCATTGACCGCCTGTTCGGGCGAATATTCCGGATCGAGCCGGTTTTTGAGTTTGGCGGCGATTTGATCCAGAGCACCCGTCACTTCCTCCGGACTGCTGTGAGGATGACCAAATTCCATCAGTAAAATAACTCCGGCTTCCAGATTGAAATCCCGGCCACGGGCAGACAGAGCCAGTTGTCTGAACTTTTCTCCCAATTGCTTCGGGAAAATGGCCTGAATGACATGAGCTGCCATCACCCGAAGGGTGGGATTTTCGGTTCGGACCGCAATTTCCAGAAAAGGAAGAGCATCCTCTCCGATCTCTATCAATTGATCCCGGACCCGACTGCGAACAAACTCATCCCGGTCATCGAGAAGCTGGATAAGAAGGGAGATTTGATTGTTATTTTCTGGAACACTCATCATCAAAAAAGGCCTGAACGGACATGGCCCGTCCAAGCCTTCAAAAAACGATACGGTTAAAGATCGGGTTGCGGGGTCATCCTGAGATAAGGCTTGATCTCGGTAAACCCTTTGGGAAATTTTGCAGGGATATCTTCCGTTTTGATGGCGGGAACGACGACACAATCGTCTCCCTGTTTCCAATCCACCGGAGTCGCCACCTGATAATTTGCGGTCAACTGCAAAGAATCGATGACGCGAAGAATTTCATCAAAATTTCTTCCTGTAGAAGCCGGATAGGTCAAAGATAATTTCACTGTTTTATCCGGGCCAATGATGAATACCGAGCGAACGGTCAAATTGTTCAACGCGTTTGGATGAATCATGTCGTATATGGTAGAAACTTTTTTATCCGGGTCGGCAATGATCGGATAGTTTACCGTACAATTTTGCGTCTCATTGATGTCCTTGATCCAACCCTTGTGAGAATCGACCGAGTCAACACTCACTGCGAGCACTTTGACATTTCTTTTATCAAATTCATCTTTTAGATTTGCCACCCGACCGAGTTCCGTAGTGCAAACCGGGGTATAATCTTTGGGATGGGAAAATAAAATCCCCCAACTGTCCCCCAACCATTTATGAAATTCAACCGTACCCTGGCTGGTTTCGGCAGTAAAATCCGGAGCTGTATCTCCTAGTCTGATAGCCATTTTATGTTCCCTTCCTTAAAAAAAGTGTTCTCGAAAAAGTAAAAATTTATTGGAATCATTGCAGTAATATCAAGACCCCAAGGCTTAAAGAGTTTCGGTTCACCGGCAAAATGATCTGGACCCGTCCGGCTCAAAACGCTATATCTCTTTGTATTCAATAATGGCCTGGAGTATTTTTAAAACCACTCTAAAATTAAATCAAGCCTGTTACTTTAGGATGACAAATTATATCATAAGATTCTGAAGCGAATCCGGAAAAGCCGACACCTGCTATAACAATGAGTTACAGGATGATTGATCCTCTTCATTTTTCAAATTTTTTAAAAAGCCTGCAGGAGGGCACATTGCGGAATCATCCATTCATCAAAAGAGTGACCGTGCCGTGCCCAAAGAAAAAATAGCAGAAACCCTCATCCTGCTCCATCACGTCTGGGCTCTGTTTTTAATTGCCGTTTATTTTTCGGGGTTTATGGATGAATACCATTTTCCAGGAAACCGGGTAGAACCGCTTGCAACCGAAGCCATCCTATGGAACGTACAGCGGGTTTTATTTTTTGGGATGATGTTTGTCGGGTTTTTAATCGATTTAGTGCAAATGCGGGAAGATCGGAATAAAGCATTTTTATTTCTGTTTTTGTCCCTGCTACTTGGGGGATTTTCTGGTTGGATAACCACGTTGCAATGCAAAGTCCTTTTCCAGATTTTTAATATCGCCCGACCAGAAACCGTTTCTACCCTAAAAAGTTCCCTGCCTTTGCTGAGTTTTTCTTGAACAAAGTTAGCTCGTAAGAAAAGTTAGCTCGTAAGAATGGAGGACCTCAGCGGCATACCGCCAGTTGACTCATTGAATTGAAAATGCTAGCTTGGCATTCTATTACCCTGTAAAATTTTGATGCGGGCCGTTAGCTCAATTGGTAGAGCAACTGACTCTTAATCAGTAGGTCC
>VAPK010035601.1_pt1 | contig 11007 bp, 11 predicted proteins | sample 3395031 | NCBI WGS metagenome assembly VAPK01 (sample SAMN08290443, study PRJNA428436) | hydrothermal vent metagenome | isolation source: Deep-sea hydrothermal vent chimney 1 | place: Pacific Ocean: Juan De Fuca Ridge
ACCAGATTGCGGGAGCCCGCGAGGCGAGCAACCCGATCATCAGGCGCCAACAAGTCCTCAGCAAGAATCATGCACTCGCCAACGTCGGTTGGCCGGGTACGCGGGACTGGAACTGGGGGCACAGGCTCGGTGGTCTGAGCAGCGGCGGGGTCCTGCTCCATCTGACTTGGGACGCCTGAAGTGTGCACGCCCTGGTCGGACTCTGCCGCTCCTGAACCCATATCTAATTGCTCGGTTTCGATCGCATCGAACATGTGTTGCATAGTACCGAGTAGGTGTGACAGTCTAAAGTACTTACGCCTCTATAGAACTGTCTTCATTATAGCGATCGCCTCTCGGACCTGCATGGCAGATCTAACGTCGACGTGCTAACTCCAACAATCGACTCCAGTCGCCTTCCCTCATCATAAAAACTGGATTGTGATGCTCTGCTAGCAGCAAAGAACGGAGTCTATGACGCCGACCCAGCGAGTAACCCCGGCGCCACTCGCTACGACACTGTTAGCTACGACACCGTCATCGAACGTGGAATTCAGGTCATGGATCCGGCGGCGTTCATCCTGGCGCGAGACCACGGACTACCAATCCGGCTCTTTGATAGTTCGCAGGACGAGGCCATGGTCGCGATTCTTGAGGGCCGATCCGTTGGCACTCTGATTTCCTGAGTCACCAGCAACCAACTCTGACAATGATCCGCCCGTGAACGGGCAAGTCAGCGTGAGGTAGATGTCACAAGGCGAGTTCGTGCAGGCGGACCTGTCTGGCTATTCTCCCTCCGGTGGGACCAACGATCGAACAACTCCAGAGGCTCGAACTCGACGTATCAGACGCCTTGCAGCGGGCCGATCCATCCGACCTCGACGTGCTCGGTTTCGGTGAGATCTCTGTTGTGCTTCGCACCAAAACCGACGATGGCGAATTTGTAGCCAAACGCCTCCCTCCATTCAAGAGCCAGGCGATTCTTGATCGCTACCAGCACAATCTGGAGACCTACTTGGGGGAACTGGCAGGGCACTCGGTCCACGTTATTCCAACGTCCTTGACTGCCCTTCCCCAGGCTGAGGGATCGATCACCGTTTACTGCATTCAGCCCCTGCGAGCCGCCGAGCGGATCGGACCTGCCTGGCTGCGGACCGCCAGCGAGGATGCAGGCACAGCCATGTTCGAACGTCTGATCGACACCATGATCAGAGCCATCGACGACAAGCTCGGACTCGATTCTCAACTTGCCAACTGGATCATTGAGGACGACGACAACCTTTCATACCTGGACGTCACCACTCCTCTCATGAAGGACGAATCAGGCAAGACCACATTGGACCTCGAGCTGTTCATGGCATCACTCCCCTGGGCCCTGCGCGCTCCGGCTCGCCGGTTCGCCATCGACGAGGCCATCGATAACTTCCATCACCCGCGCACAGCCGTGATTGACCTCGCCGCCAACCTGAACAAGGAAGGGCTAGAGAACTGGATTCCCACCGTGCTTGAGATCGCCAACGAGAAACTGTCAGCCGATTCCAATCACATCCAGTTGACCACAGAAGAGATTGCCAAGTACTACAAGCAGGACGCAATGACTTGGGCCTTCATGCAGCGAATCCGTCGGGCCGACAGGGTCTGGCAACGTAAGGTTCGTCGACGCACATACCCCTTCCTTCTGCCCGGCAAGATCAACAGGTAACACTCAGTAAGGGAACCACGAGGTTCAGGATCATGGAATTGTCTGGCGGACTCAACAAGATCACGCTCATCGACGGCGTCCTCCACCGACCGGGACAGCCATGGTCTGACCAGATTCAGTTCCTTCTCGCCCACCTCGAAAACCGTGGGTTTGCAGGTTCTCCACGACCTCTCGGCTTTGACCAAAGCGGCGACGAGATGGTCAGTTACCTGCCCGGCGCAACTCTGGATGCCCAGACTCACGAGCAGTTCCAGACTGACAAGGTCTTGACATCGGCTGCATCGCTACTTCAACGCCTCCATGACGCAAGTGCGGACTACGAAGCCCTACCGGAGTCACCCTGGCAGGCCATGCCAACTGGCTCCAATCACCAACGAGACGAGCACATCATTTGCCACAACGACTTCGCTCCCTACAACTGTGTCCTAAACAACGGCATCATCGATGGAGTATTCGACTTCGACACGGCGTCGCCCGGTCCTGCCCGTTGGGACATTGCTTATGCCGTGTTTCGGTTCTGTCCCTTGTCACCACCAAGCAATCCGTCCAGCTACGGCTCACTCCAAGAGCAACGACGACGGCTACATCTCTTCTGTGATGAATACGGCACCCCTTGCGACGAAGAGTTACTGAACCTGGTGGTCCAACGGCTCTACGCACTGATCAGTCACATGCACGATCAAGCTGCACTAGGGGACGAGGCCTTCGCCGGTCATATCGAAGCGGGACATGACAAGTATTATCAGGACGCCATCGCCTACGTCCAGACCAATCGCCGGTACTTCTCGCTCCCCAACTAGCGGCCACAGCGTCGCCTGTCTATTGCAGTCCGAGGTCAGCCAAGAGCCGTCGAGCGAACGGATGCAATTCGGTTGACTGGAGCGCCTGAGGAAAGAACCATCCAACTTCGGTGGTTTCGTCCTCATCTGGTCGAGGCGTCCCGGCGACAATGATTGCCCGATAAACAACGGTGACGTAAGCGGTGACATCACCATTGGGGTAGGTCACCTCGTAGCCATCACCGCCAAATACGCCGACCAGCTCGCCGAGCTTGACGTCGATACCAGCCTCCTCCAGCGCCTCGCGTCTGGCCGAATCCTCTGGTGATTCACCCGGTTCGATTGCTCCTCCAATGGTCCCCCAGCGTCCAGAGTCAGCTTGTCGGACCAGCAAGATCCTGTCTTCTGAGTCCATCACTAGAACCGAAACGGAGGGCAACAGGATCAGCTCGTGACCGATCTTGTCCCGTAGGCCTTGAACGAAAGGTGACATTCCCATTGTGTCCAAAGCTCCCTCGACAGCTATTCTAGATACTCGCTCATGGTAGACGGGACTGTGGGCCGGGCCGGGAGGCCATACCAATGATCAAGAATTCTTCTATGAGAGCGGAACGTTCCAGATCGGACCGGCGTCTATGAGTCGGAACACGATTCTCGGAGGGACCCTTTTCATGTTTCGGCGAACAGCAACCATCACCATCGCATCTGTTGCTTCTGTTGGGCTCATTAGCGCTGTGGCCCTCGGGGCGTCACTCACGCTGGACGGTGCTCCAAAGGCGCAGCTGGAAGACATTCGGGTCTTCCCCGACGCCGCTGAAGTTGCTGTTGCCAAGCCCCATATCGAACCGGAGCAGCCTGCGCCCCCGCTGACCCTGTCTCCACCAACAAACAGCACCCCGTCGGCAGAGTCCGCTCAACCAGCAGTGAAGAAGCCAGCTGCTGTTCGTCCGTCCTCATCTGAGCCACTACCAACCGAGCCTGCCCCAACGACAACTCCGGCGCCAGAAGGCACGACTACCGTCCCCGAATCTCCAGAAACGATTGCGCCAGAGCCGTCCCAACCCGACCCGGTCGAGGTTGTCCTACCACCAACAGTTGAGGATCCCGCTGTTCCCGAACAGCCGGATAAGCCAGAGACTCCGTCCGAATCTGAGCCGTCGAAGCCAACCAAACCCAGCAAGAGCAACAAGCCGTCAAAACCCGAGGACAAAGAAGACAAGCCGTCGAAACCGGAGAAGCCCGATCACCAGCGGGACGACGACCATCGAGACAACGACCATCGGAACGACGACGAGAACGACCACCGAGACCCGTTCAAAGACATCATCGACAAATGGAAAGACAAGATTGATAACGGAGACTGGGACATCAAAGTCGATCGAGATAATGGAGAGTGGAAGATCGACTGGGATGACGATGAAGACAGCGACGATGAAGACAGCGACGATGAAGACAGCGACGATGAAGACAACGACTAGCCTGCCGACCTGAGCGCTCAGTACAGGGCAGCATTGCCGGGGTTCAGATTCTGGCGGTTCTGCCGATACTGCCAGGATGATCTCTGACCCGATTCAAGCTGGCATGGCCGGAGCGGCGTTCGCCCTAATCCTCGGTGCGCTCTATCTCTTTGTTTCTGGAGGGTCGAGCTCGGTTGGCGAACAGGTCCGAGACATGCTGACTCCGGCTCTACGGGCCATGCGCGACAGCAGCTCACTCTCACGAAGCGAACTCGCCGACCGAACGGTCTTGCTTGGCTCCGCCCTCGTTCTTTCCTCTGCCGTCACCCGCTTCAGCATCATCGACCTCGGCATCGCCATCGTGCTGTACCGCAGCCGACCGAGCATCAAGAAGGCAACGAATCAGGAGCAGCCGCTCATGGCTATCGCCGGATTCTTCTCAACCGACATGATCGTCGGCATCTACACCCCAATGCTTCTGGCCTTGCTCATGCTGGGAGACGTTGCCGTTGCTCTTGGTCTCAGCACTGTGGTTGTGGCCTTGTGTTGGCCCCCAGGCGGAGCCGGTCACCGTTCGGGTGAATGGCGACCCGCCTGGGTCAACTCCTAGACCAGACCGGCTAACCAGGCCGGCTAACTGACCAGACCGGCTAGCTGGGCCAGACCAGCTAACTGATCAGACCTGCCGCCTCAGCAATTGGATCTTCGCTTGGTGCCCGGTAGAACTCCACTCGAAAGCTAACCTCGCCTAACGGCTTCACGTGGTGAGGTCGGTCTGGAGGGATGACTTGGGATTCACCAGCAACCAGTTCTCGCGGCTCTCCCTCATCCTCGAAGGTGAACTCGAGCGTGCCAGATTCAACGACGGCTAGGCCCCAGACCCCCTTGGCCACTCGGTGAGCAGCCAGCAATCCGGCGGGAACCGATTCGGCATCAAACTGGGGAGTTGAACGGGCCATCTCATAGCCCTCAGGAATCTGATCTTCGTTACTCATGGCTTGATCCTACTTCGCTTGTGACCTCGGCGATTGCCGCCACCTGGGCGTCACTATCAGCTGCAAGATCCTGATCGATAGCCTCCTCTGTCGAGCTCCCGCCCACATTTGCTCCGCCTTCAAGATCAAGATTGGGCAGGATTCGATCCAGCCACTTTGGTAGCCACCAGTTGGGGTCGCCGATCAAGGCCATGGTTGAAGGAACAAGAACCATGCGAATGATGGTGGCATCAACCGCAACCGCGGTTGCTAGTCCAACACCCATCATCTTGACGATCGGGTCGTCACTGACAACGAAACCGAGGAAGACGCTGATCATGATGAGGGCAGCAGCGGTGATGACCTTGGCCGTTGCCCCCAGCCCTTCGACGACACTGTCAATATTGGTGTGTCCTCGTTGATACTCCTCACGAATACGAGAGAGGATGAACACCTCATAATCCATGGACAGCCCAAACAAGATGGCGAACATCATCATGGGCAGGAATGACGCGATGGGTACCGCTTCTTCGAGGCCAATCAACGAGCGACCCCAGCCCCATTGGAACACAGCAACGACAACTCCGTAGGCGGCGCCAATGGCGAGCAGGTTCATGATGGCTGCCTTGAGCGGCACCAGGATCGACCGGAAGACAGTCATGAGCAACAAGAAGGAGACGGCAACAACTGCCCCGATGAACCAGGGAAGCCGATCAGCAATCTTGTCAGACTGGTCGATGAAGGCTGCAGTCGGACCACCGACATAGGCTTCGGCTCCGGTGCCTTCGGTTATTGCGGGCAAGGTCTCATCCCGCAAGAGATGGATCAGGTCACTGGTGGCCTCATCTTGTGGTTTGGTAGTGGGAATGACGGTGATGAGGGCGGTGTCACCGGCGGCATTGAACTCCGGCGGGGAAACAGCGGCGACACCACTACTGGCTACGAGGCTTTCTCGAATACCACCGGCGACCATTTCTGGTGAGTCGGTTTCGGCCAGGTCAACCGTGACTAGCAGGGGTCCGTTGAATCCGTCACCAAACCCAGCGGCAAGTAAGTCATAGGCCTGACGATGAGTTGTGTCCGCCGGGTCGGTTCCGGCATCGGCCTGGCCAAGACGCATGTCGAGAACGGGAATGGCCATGACCAACAAGATGATCGAAGCAGCAATACTGCTGCGCCACGGATGGTGCGATACCCAGTGGGCCCAGCGAACCCAGCCGGTTTGCGAACTGACTTCTGGCCTCTCCAAGACATCGACGCTGGACGCGCTACTAGCTGCACTGCCAGCCGCTAGCTCCTTGGCCTTGGCCCGATCCTTTCCACTAAGGATCTTGTCACCGGAGAATCCGAGTAGGGCTGGGAGGAGGGTGATGGCGACGAGGACAGCAACGGCAACCACGATGGATGCGGCGTAGCCGAGGGCAGAGACAAAGGGAATGCCGGCCATCATCAAGCCCAGGATGGCCACGACAACGGTTCCGCCTGCGATCACGACGGCCTGGCCTGCGGTGGCGTTGGTTTGGCCAATGGATTCTTCCATGTCCATGCCAGCAGCCAGGTTGTCTCGGTGACGACTCAGGATGAAGAGGGCGTAGTCGATGCCAACACCCAGACCAATCATGGTTCCTAGACGTGGAGCCATGGAGGGTATGTCGATCAAGCCACCAAGCAGACCAACAATGGAAAGGCCGGTGATTAGTCCAACAATGGCAGCTCCCAAGGGCATGGCCATCGCTCGGAATGAGCGGAAGGTGATGAACAAGATGACGAGGGCGGCCAGCATGCCAATGGCTTCAGAAGGGCCGGTGGTTCGCTCCTTCATCAGGATGGGAAGCTCGCCGCCAAACTCGACCTGTACGCCCGCTGCCTCTGCCATTTCGGCGGTGTCTTGCAGCTCGTCGTAGGTCTCATTTCCGAGGGCAGCAGTCGTGTCGTTGAATTGCACGGCAGTAAAGGCTGTTGTCCCATCTTGAGACACCGATCGGGGGCTGCCAAGGGCATCTGTCGCTTGCACAACTGAGTCCATGGCACGGATCTCGGCCAGGCTGGCGTTGATTGCTTCGGCGTTCGCCGGGTCATTGACCGAGCCACCTTCGGTGTGAAAGACCACCATGGCGGTGGCTCCAGCGCGCTCGGGGAAACGTTCCTTAAGCACATCAATCGCTTGAGACGACTCGGCCCCGGGGACGGTGAAGTCGTCAACCTCTCCTCCCCCGACGGTCTGGTTCAGCAGGACGATGCCGACGATGAGGGCAAGCCACGTTGCCACCGTCTTCTTCCGGTTTCTGAACGAATAGACACCAATGCGATACAGCCAATTGGACATGGCCTCTTCCCCTTCTTGAACAATCAAGCTCTGTAGATATTCACACCTTAACAGATGTTTGCAGTCTCTGCAATCTTTTATTCTCTGCAACATTGCAGTGAGAGTGATTATTGACTTAGAATGATCTCATGACGCAGGAACCAGGACTTCGCGAACGCAAGAAGAAGCAGACAGCAAACCGGATCGAAACCGCGGCAATGGATCTGTTTGAGAAACATGGCTTCGACGCGACGACGATCGATGACATCGCCACCGCCGCAGACATCTCATCTCGAACCTTCTTCCACTACTTCCCCACCAAGGAAGACGTCGTTCTTGGCGACTACGCCGCCCGCCTTAGCAGGGTGACTGAGTCCCTCAAAGAACAACCAGTCGACTCTCTGCCATGGACGGCGCTCGGTGTAGCGTTCGCCGAGGTTGCCAACGACTATGAAGTCCAACATCAGCAGCTTCGCCGTCGCTTCCAGATCATGATGACGACCGGCTCAGTCTTCGCCCGAAATCTACAGCTTCAGGCCGGTTGGGAGGATGCAGTAACCGAGGCCCTGGAAGAACGAATGAATTTGAGATCTGACGACATCCTTCCCCGGCTCATGGCGGCTTCGGCCCTGGGGGCCATGCGCTCTTCAGTTCGCCATTGGCTACCAACAACGGACCAATCGCTCCCAGATCTGGTGCAGGATTGCTTCACCCAACTGGAAGCTGGTTTCAAGCCCGTCCTCTGAGCACGGTTGTTGGCGTCAGCTGACCTGGACCTCCGCCCATTGATAGAACCAATCCCCATCATCTTCGGGATGAGGCCACGTCTCATAGAACGTGATCGCACCAAGATTCTCGGTCAGTAGACGCCGCCAAATACGATCAGACCGGCGACTGAAGTTTCGCTCAATGTCAACGGTCTTGCTCCGCAACTGTTCGGTGTGGTCAGGACCTCCCCAACTACCGATGATGGCGACACCTCCCGGGCGAAGTACACGGGCCAGCTCTTGTAAGGCCTGCTCGATGGCTTCGTTGGCGATGTGCATGAGCACACTCAACGACCAGACCGCGTCGAATGAGTTATCTTCAAACGGCAGTAACACGGCCGAGCCGGTCAGAGCCCTCGCCCCACGGTCGACACAATGTCGAGCGTTTTCCATCGACAAGTCGACGGCAACAACTTGGTGGCCCGCAGCCAGCAGCGTGGCAGTATCACGACCCGCACCAGGGCCTAGGTCAAGAATTATCGACGGGGCTACGGGGAGCACCTCACCTACGGCCCGACGGATCGCAGTTCGCCGCCTGCCTTCTGACTCGAGCTTGGCTCGATTCTCGGCCTGTGCGTCGTAATAGCTGATCAGCTCTGCCTCGATCTGTGCTTGCGGCTTCTCCCCCATCTCCTGATCCTACGATCGGTGCCAACCATTCGCCTTGAACTGCCGCGTGAGGGTCCCGCTGGAGCCCAGCAAGATCGTGAAGATTGTGCAGTTGGCGACCCATTATTGGGTCGTCAACTGCACAAAGTTCGTCGCCTTGTGGTGCAAATGCCTTTGACCGCGCCTTAGTGCGTAGATACTGGCACTCCGCTGGTAGATCCATAGGAGAGCGCAGCAATGAAGGACCAATGGTCTTGAGGACAAGATCCAGGAACACGAGCAGCGTCCTCGCCTTTGATGAGTTTTTCAAGACGGCTGAACCCTTGCTTCGGCGGGCACTGGTTGGTGGCTTCGGTCCAGACGTTGGCCGAGAGGCCACATCGGAGACTCTGACCTATGGCTGGAAGAATTGGGACCGGGTTGCCGGGTTGGACAATCCGACTGGCTATCTCTACCGGGTGGGTGAGCGCTGGGCCCTTCGCTATCTGGACCAGACACCGCGATACCTGGACCGACCCGGGCGATCATCAGACAACGATGACCGCTCAATGGGTGGACGCTCAATGGCCGAATACTCACTGGCTGAATCCTCAGCTGCGGGCTCGAATCTGGACGGGGGCGGCGCTGGTGTGCCCAGCAATATCGAGCCCGACCTGGCCGCAGCGCTCGAAACACTTTCCCTTCGCCAACGCCAGGTCGTGGTGTTGGTGGCCAGCTTCGGTCTGAGCCATAGCGAGGCTGCGGACCTGCTCGGCATCTCGCGATCGTCCATCCAGAACCATGTCGAGCGGGGCATGAAGAAACTCCGCACCTCTCTAGGAGTCCACGAATGAAACTCGAACAGCTAGTCCGAGACCACATCGATAATGCGGCCAGTCCTGTCACCTTGGATGAGATCCGCCAGCGTGCTGATTCGTCGATGACTGGTGGCCTTCAGGCCATTGCCATCCTTGACCCCGACGCTGACCTCAAGACGGATCCAGCATCGAGCATCGGTGCGCTTGATCCAATTTCCGGACGCACCACTCAACCAGGAGCCGACAGCGAGGGCGACCAGGCCGCGGCGGTCGAAATCAAGCGCGGCATTCATCCCGGATTCTGGCTACAAGCGGCTGCTGTTCTGGTGGCCGTTGCATTGTCGGCCACCGCCATGCTCTGGTACCAGGCTGGTCGGTCAACCAACATCGATACCGCGGCGACATCCGAAGCCCAAGCCGCTGCTGCCCTAGCCACCATGGAAGAGGCAGCCAACGCCACCGTCGAAGGCTGGACCCAAATCGATGACCCCAACAACACCTTCCTGGCCCCCGACATCACCGAACTCTTCGGCATCGATCCGATCGAGCGTTACAAGTATCCAGAGATGTGGGCCCAGACTGCCAGCATCTTCCAGGTCATCGACATGGAACACCTTCCGTCGGGCTACTACGCTGTCGGCTCGCACAACGACGAGATGGTCTCCGCTGGTGCCATATGGCACTCGAATGATGCAACAACCTGGGAGCGAGTATTTGGACCTGAACAGGATTCGGATGACTGGGAATTCGGATCAGCATTCCCTTCGGGCACCCAGGTTGAAGCGATTGCCGAGTCTGATGGCATCATCGTCGCCATCGGGCATCACTCCGGAAAGAGCACATCGGCTGTCGCTTGGGTTCGGTCAGATCTAGAGCAATGGCAAGCCGTCGACCTCCCATCGCAGGAGGACACCTGGATCTACGATTTCTCCATCGCCTCTAGCGCTAGCGGATTTACGGTCACAGGCACCAAATTCAACACCGAATGGGAGGAATTTGAGCCTGCGATCTGGCGGTCTTCTGATGGACTCAGTTGGGATGTTGTTGACAGTACGGCTTTCGGCAACAGCGACCGCATCAATGACATGGCCGTGGTGGGTGAAACTCTGATCGCTGTTGGCCACACCGGAGGATGGGATGGCTCAGCTGCGGCATGGTCCTCCAACGACGGCGGAATGACATGGTCACGATCTGATGTCTTTGCCGGACCTTCCGACTTGCCAGAGTCGGCCATCTACTCTGTAGCCGTCGGTCCCGACGGCCTGTTGGCGATCGGCGGTCGAAGCTCAAGCGACGGGCATTGGGAGTATGAGCCCGACTCGGTAGTAGCGACACTCAGCGGGGCCATCGATCTGGCGATCTGGACCAGCCCTGACGGTTTGGTTTGGACCGAACATGCGGGGCCGACCGATTCAGGTGGCCACGAAAATGCCATGAACGTGGTGTGGGGACCAGCTGGATTCTTGATCACATCAACCACGGTCTGGCTCAATGGCTACCACGGGAGTGCATGGCTCACTGCGGACGGCGCAGAACTCAGTCGGGTTGGAAACCGGCGTGACACTAACGCCTCGATGCTCAATCTTGTCGCCACGCCCAAGGGTTACATCAGCCTGGCCGATCCTCACTTCCACCTCT
>VAPK010386501.1_pt1 | contig 11007 bp, 8 predicted proteins | sample 3395031 | NCBI WGS metagenome assembly VAPK01 (sample SAMN08290443, study PRJNA428436) | hydrothermal vent metagenome | isolation source: Deep-sea hydrothermal vent chimney 1 | place: Pacific Ocean: Juan De Fuca Ridge
AAATCAATTCTTTTAGTGTTGGCAGGCCTACTGTTCGCTTTGCCTCTATTTTCACAGTCGCTAAAGCTTGTCTGGAAAACAAAAAAGGTTCTGAAAGTTCCAGAATCGGTGTATTACCGGGCGAAAAGCAAATTGATTTATGTTTCCAACATTAACGGCAAACCTTCGGCGAAAGATGGAAACGGCTTTATATCCCTGCTGAACGAAGATGGCCAAATTGTCAAACTGCGATGGGCTACGGGGCTGAATGGGCCAAAAGGTATGGCCATCAAAGATAACCACCTGTTTGTTTCGGACATTGACAGACTGGCTGAAATTGACCTGAGCAATGGGGAAATTATCCGGTTTATTGACTTTCCCGGTGCAAAGTTTCTGAATGATGTGGTGGTAGGGCAGGAAGGGAAAATCTATGTTACCGATACGGATTTGGGTGCTGTTTTTGTCGTGAAAGCGGGAAAAGCACATTTATGGAGTACCGATCCATTGCTGAAAGGTGCCAACGGGCTGGCAGTGAGCCAGGGAAAATTGTTCATTGGCGCCAATGGCCATCTGCTGGAAGCCAATCCCAAAACGGGAAAAATCCGGATTGTAGCACATGTTACCGGAGGTATTGACGGTCTTATCCCATTGGGAGACGGAAGGTTTATCCTATCGGACTGGGCAGGAAAAATTCAGCTTATCTCCACCGGCAAAGCTCCTGTAATATTGAGTAACACCACCAAACAAAAGATCAATGCGGCCGATTTGGGATTTATTCCCGGGAAGAAGACTATTCTCATCCCAACTTTTTTTGACAACCGCGTGGTTGCAAAACAGCTAATAGGTTTCTGAGAATTTCTTATTTTTGGAGAAAATCAACTGCTATGGAACGCTATTGTCTGGAGTGTGGGGCAAAATTACTGGGTAGAATCGACCAGAAATTCTGCTCCGACCAGTGTCGAAACACGTACAACAATAGGCTTAACAAAGACGAAACGGCTTACATGCGTAACATAAACCACCGTTTGCGCAAAAACCGTCATATCCTGAAATCACTGAATCCGCACGGCAAAGCCAAAGTCAAAAAACAGACTTTACTTGCTAAAGGTTTCGAGTTCAAATATTTCACCCACGTTTTCAAAAACAAAGAGGGCAAAATTTATTATTTCTGCTATGAGCAGGGCTATCTGCCCATAGACCACGATTTCTTCGCACTGGTAGTCAATAAGAATATTTGAGAAGAACCATTGTTATCAGTTGGAAACACTTTTGTCGCAGGTGCCATTTACTGACAAACTGTTACAACTTCAACCGCTCTATAAACGGCAGAAAAGTCATAAAATCCACGTGGTGGACGATGTAAGCTTCGGTGGTACGTTTCACCATATTGCCTTCGCCGGCGTGGGTGGCAATGATATGGCACACATCCGGCGGCACACCTGCTTCTTCGGCGAGGCTTACGCCCGAAAAGGGATGCCGCAGGTATTTACCATAGTTTCCCTGGATGACTTTTCCGTTTTCATCAAGTTTATATTCCAGCAATTTTCCCACATCGGCAAGGATGGCGCCGGCAATGAGCACATCCATGTTTGCCGTTAGCTCACCGTGAAACATGGCGTTGATCTTTTCACCGGCATCGCGGGCAATATGCACCACCGCCCGTTTGTGATCCATAAAAGTAACCTTCAGGTCGGGACCGGCCAGCAACGTAAAAGGAATACGGTTTAAGTCGTTGGATGTGAGTACACTGCGTTCCAAAGCCAACTCCCAGGTTTTGGCAGTTTTTTCGCGTAGATTTTCGTCTTTTATCCAGTTTAGTTCAGGCCAGAGTTTTAGAATATCTTTAGTCATAGCGGAAAGTTTTATAAGTTGAGAGGGAAACTTTGTTTCCCTCTCAACGTTTCAAAATATTAACTACAATTTTGCAATAATGGCATCGGCCATTTGGCCAGTGGAGGCGGCACCTTTTTCAATAACATCGGCACTGCCGCGCATTTTCATCATATCGTAAGTACGGACTTTACCCTCGTCAACCACTTCGGACACTGCTTTACGGATTTTGGCAGCCGTGGCATTTTCATTGATAAAATCGAGCATCATACAGGCCGATTCAATCATGGCAACGGGGTTGACGATGGAAATCGGGAAGTCGGCGTATTTCGGTGCCGAGCCATGTGTAGGCTCAAAAACACCGATACCGTTGTCGGGATTAAATTGTGCCGAGCAGGCAAAACCCAAACCACCAATCAGTCCGGCAAAACCATCGGAAATAATATCACCAAACAGATTTCCGGCCACAATAACGCCATAATTCTCAGGGTTTTTTGTCATCCACATCGTCTGGGCATCCACATTGGTATTCCATAGTTCGATTTCAGGAAACTCGTTTTTCTGCATCTCCATGGCCATCTTGTACATCATGCCGGAGGTTTCACGAAGAACATTGGGTTTCTCACAAACCGTCACCGATTTGTAACCATATTTCCGGGCATGGGCGAAAGCAGCATGCAAAATCCGGCCGGTAGCTTTTTTGGTGAAAATCCGGGAAGATATAGAAAGCTCCTCTTTGGGCGTTTCGCCAAAGTTCTTTGTAAATTTGGGATGACTCATAAAAGCTTCATACACATTTTCCGGTGGGTCTGACCACTCAATACCGCTGTATAAACCCTCGGTATTTTGACGGAAAATAACCACATCCACAGCAGGTTCTTCCATGTTGCCGTTGGCATCGCGACGGACGAAATTTAGCGGATTACCTATATAAGTATGGCAGGGACGCATACAAATATCCAGGCCAAAATGCTGGCGCAAATTCACAATGGGTGATGAATAAATCAGCCCCCGGTTGCGCAAAGAAACCCCCAGCTCTTCGGCTGCCGCATCTTTTGGTTTAGAGGTAATGGCTCCGAAAAGAGCAATTTTGTGTTCATGGATGAGTTTCAGGGTGCGGTCGGGTAGCGGGTTTCCCTCCCTTTTCCAAAATTCCCAGCCAATGTCTCCCTCTACATAATCGGCTTCAAAGCCGGCGGCATCCAGCACCCGGATGGCTGCCTCTAAAACTGCTTTCCCGATACCATCACCGGGAAGCGTAACTATCGTTCTCTTTGACATGATTTTCAGTTTTAAACAACAAAGATACAAACCACCGGAATATCAAAAACAGGAAATTGAAAAATAAGGGTTTCCCTTAAAAAAGGATAAAAATAGCCGAAAGTTAAAAACGGGTGTACCAAGAATTTTCCGGCAGTAGTTCATGGTGAGGTAAAAATGGCTTTCTGTAAATGGATTCGTTACGTTCTTTCAAAGCATTCTATTTTACACAAAAAGGACGAAAATTGACTATTTTTCCTTAAACTTGCAACCCGAAAGCCAGACGCTTGTCAATATTTATTGAGTATTCATTTAACCGCAACAACATTGTATCAGTTAAAAACCAAAATAGATGTTCATTCAGAAGAGTTTCAAGCCAACCGTGAGACATTCATAAAATTACTGAATGAATACAGATCTATCCTGGAAACCACCACCCGGGGCGGTTCGGAAAAATCACTTAAACGTCACAAAGACAGAGGTAAACTACTTGCCCGCGAGCGGATTAACCTTTTGGTTGACCCAAACACACCTTTTCTGGAAATGTCGCCGCTGGCAGCTTATAATCAGTACAACAATGAGTTTCCATCGGCCGGTATTGTAACGGGAATTGGCGTAATCCACGGTCAGGAAACGGTGATTATCGCCAACGATGCCACGGTAAAAGGTGGCACCTACATGCGTTTTACTATTAAAAAACATTTACGGGCACAGCAGGTGGCCATGGAAAATCACCTGCCTTGTGTTTACATGGTGGACTCGGGCGGTGCTTTTCTGCCGGAGCAGGACACTGTTTTTCCCGATGCCAACCATTTCGGGCGGTTTTTCTACAACCAGGCACGCATGTCGGCCATGGGTATTCCGCAAATTTCCATCGTTATGGGTTCCTGTACCGCCGGCGGGGCTTATGTGCCGGCCATGAGTGACGAAACCATTATTGTAAAAGAGCAGGGAACCATTTTTCTCGGTGGTCCGCCACTGGTGAAAGCTGCTACCGGAGAGGAAGTTACCGCCGAAGAATTGGGAGGAGCTGAGGTACACACCTCCATTTCAGGGGTGGCCGACCACTTTGCTGAAGATGACACCCATGCTCTTCAGATTTGCCGTAACATTTTTGAAACACTGGAATTTCGCGAAAAACAGGAACTGGACATTGTTACTCCCGAAGAGCCGCTTTACGACCCGGAGGAGCTGTACGGTATTGCCCCGGTAGATCTGCGAAAGATGGTAGATCCGCGGGAGATTATTATGCGCATGGTGGATGGCAGCCGCTTTCATGAGTTTAAGGCAAAATATGCCACCACGGTGGTTACCGGTTTTGCCCGTATCATGGGGTTTCCGGTGGGGATTATTGCCAACTACGGGGTGCTGTTTTCGGAATCGTCGCTGAAAGTTACCCATTTTATCGAACTTTGTACAAGCCGTAAAATCCCGCTTGTCTTTTTGCAAAACATAACGGGATTTATTGTGGGAAAAGAGTTTGAGCGCAAAGGTATTGCCAAGGACGGGGCCAAAATGGTTCACGCTGTTGCCAACACCAATGTACCGAAATTCACCGTTATTTTCGGTGGTTCATTTGGCGCCGGTAATTATGGAATGGCAGGCCGGGCTTACGATCCGCGGCTGTTGTTCATGTGGCCTAACGCTAAAATTTCAGTTATGGGCGGCGAACAGGCAGCCACCGTGCTCGAAACAGTCAAAAAAGACCAATATAAGGCCATGGGCAAAGAGATGCCGGCAGAAGAAATAGAAAAGCTCCGCAACCCGATTCTGGAAAAATATGAACGGGAAGGAGCAGCACTTTATAGTACTTCCCGCCTGTGGGATGATGGGATTATCGACCCGGTGGACACACGCAAAATGTTGGCCATGGGGATTGCCATGTCGCTGAATAAAAAATATCCTGAACAGCAATATGGAATTTTCAGGATGTAAAAAAGTGCAAATTGTAAAGTTGTATTTTACAAAAAATATGTATTTTTGTAAAAGAGTATTTTACAGATTGTATGTAAAATTGTAAAATAGGATGGTATAGGCTTAATTCTCTATGTTTTTTAGAAGAAAACAATACGATACATTGAAGGATTTGCTTGGCAGCAGGCAGGTCATCGTGTTGACCGGAATGCGCCGTGTGGGAAAAACCACCTTGATGCGGCAACTGTTCAATGAACTGGATGATGACAATAAGGTCTTTCTTGATATGGAAAATCCGTTGGAACAGCTTATCTTCGATGAAATTGATTTTAATAACATTTTAAATAATCTTCAGCAGTTCGGCATAACCAAAAACAAAAAAGCTTATCTCTTTGTTGATGAAATTCAACTTGTTCCGGGCGTTGTAAAAGCCATAAAATACCTTTATGATCATTATGATATTAAGTTTATAGTCACCGGGTCGAGCAGCTTTTATCTGAAGAATCTTTTCCCCGAAAGCCTTGCGGGTCGAAAATTCATTGTTGAGCTATTCCCTTTGGATTTTGAGGAATTTATGATTTTTAAAGGTTTCTCTTTGCCTTTTACTGATTCTTTTGAAGAAAGGGCAGAACAGAAAAACAGGCTGTTTTTTGAGAAATACAAAACATATTATAACGAATACCTTGAGTATGGTGGTTTCCCCCAGGTTGTGCTGGCAGAAAAAACAGAAAAGAAAAAACGTTTGTTAAGGGATATTTTTACCTCTTATTTTGAAAAAGATGTAAAATCGCTGTCTGATTTCCGGCACATTAAAGGATTTAGGGATTTGATTTTGTTATTGCTGAGGCGAACGGGTTCAAAACTGGATATTTCGAAATTAGCTACGGTACTTGGGCTTTCAAGGCCAACGGTATATTCCTATCTGTCATTCCTTGAGCAGACCTATTTTATTTCAACTGTTAAACCATATTCCGGTAGTATCGACAAAGAACTTAGCGGCGCCGGAAAGGTCTATATCTGTGACACGGGTTTTGTTAACATATTTGCAAAGATTGATGGAGGAAACCTCTTTGAGAACGCAGTTTTTAACAATTTGAAAGCGTACGGTAAAATAAATTATTATCAAAACAGAAGTGGTGCTGAGATAGATTTTATCCTACCGGAAAGAGGTATCGCCCTCGAAGTGAAGACCAAAGCCATAAAGCAGCATATACAAAAACTGGAAAGACTTTCCGGTAACCTGGGTTTAAAGGAATTTTATGTGATATCCAAAGAGTTTTCAGAAGAACGGAACGTAGTTTTGGCACTTAATCTATAGTAATGAAAACATATCAAACCATACAGGTCAGTGAGCAGAAAGGAGTAAGGGAGGTTATACTCAACCGTCCTGAGGTACACAATGCCATGAACGAGAGGATGATACGTGAACTTACGGAAGTTTTTCGCAGCATAACTCCGGCTAATAAACTACCCAGACTGGTGATGCTTCGCGGAAACGGAAAATCTTTTTGTGCCGGTGCCGATTTGAATTACATGAAGGGAATTTCCGCTTTCGGATTTGAAGAAAATGTGGAAGATGGAAAACGGTTGGCAGCACTCTTTCGGAGTATTTATGCCTGCCCCGTGCCCACGGTGGCTGTGGTACACGGCTCTGCTTTTGGTGGCGCCAACGGCTTGCTCGCTGCCTGCGATATGGTGATTGCTGCCGAAAATACTTGTTTTGCCTTCAGCGAGGTGAAGTTGGGGATTTCTCCATCAACTATTGGCCCGTTTGTTATTAAAAGGATCGGCGAATACGGTGCTCGCGAACTGATGCTTACCGGGAAACGTTTTGACGGTAAAGAGGCCGAAAAATGGCATTTGATAAACCATGCTGTGCCACCGGAACAATTAGAGGAAAAGGCGCAGGAGCTGATTAATGAAATCCTGACGGCTGCCCCCCTCGCCGTCCGGGAAACCAAAAAACTGATCACACAAATTGTTCAAAATCAAAACCTGAATAAAAATATTGAATTTACAGCCCAGCTGATTGCCAGGCTGCGAGCGGCAGATGAAGGGCAGGAGGGGATGACCGCATTTTTAGAAAAGCGGAAACCCAACTGGGTAACCCGTAAAAAATTAAAAGAATAATCCTTCCCATTGGGAAAGAAAAAGAATTTATGAAGATATTCAATAAAATACTCATTGCCAACCGCGGAGAGATTGCTGTTCGTGTCATAAAATCGGCGCAAAAACTGGGCATCCCGACAGTGGCCGTTCATTCGGAAATAGATGAAGAGGCATTACATGTTCGTTTGGCCGATGAAGCTTATTGCATTGGTAAAGAAGAGTTGAGCGACACCTACCTGAATGTGGATACGATTATAGCTGTGGCCAAAAAAGCAGGATGTGATGCCCTGCATCCGGGATACGGTTTTTTGTCGGAAAGCCCGCTGCTCGTGGAAGCCTGCAAAAAGTCCGGCATCACTTTTATCGGGCCGCATCTGGAAGCTATCCGTCTCATGGGAAATAAAATTGAAGCCCGTGCTTTTGTGAAGAAACTGAATATCCCCATGACTGCCGGCATCACCGGCACGCCGGCAGAGCTGCTTAAAAAGGCACCTCAGATTCCTTTTCCTCTGCTTGTGAAAGCAGCCGCAGGTGGTGGCGGGAAAGGCATGCGCATTGTACACAAAGGGGATAATCTGAAAGAGATACTGGAGTCCACTTCGCGTGAAGCGAAAAACTATTTCGGTGATGGCACCATTTATATTGAAAAATATATTGAAGAGCCCCGACATATTGAGATACAGGTGCTGGGCGATAACTTTGGTAACGTAGTTCATCTTTTTGAACGCGAATGTACCATCCAGCGGCGCTATCAAAAAATTATTGAAGAATCTCCCTCGCCCACGCTGACAGAAGAAGTGCGTCAAAAAATGGGCGCTTCTGCCGTGAGCATTGCCCACAAAGCGAAATACAACAGCGCCGGAACCATTGAATTTCTGGTGGACAAAAATCTTCAATACTATTTTTTGGAGATGAACACCCGTATTCAGGTAGAGCATCCTGTAACGGAAATGGTTACGGGTGTCGATCTGGTAGAAGAACAAATACTGGTTGCTGCTGGTAATCCTCTGCGTCTGAAACAGGAAAATATTTCGCAAAAAGGCCATGCCATTGAATGCAGGATTTATGCCGAAGACCCGTCAGACAATTTTCTTCCCTCTCCGGGAAAAATTAGCCTTTATCTTGAACCTGCCGGTGCCGGTATTCGTATAGACAGCGGAATTTCCGGGCCTTGTACAATTCAGAGTATTTTCGACCCCATGATTAGCAAGCTGGTGGTTTGGGGCGAAGACCGTTTTGTGGCTCGGGGGAAAATGGTGTCGGCTTTGAAAAATTACCATATTCAGGGTATCCATACCAATATCAGCTATTTGTTACATTTGGTTCAGCATCCGGCTTTTGTCGGGAATAAAATTTCCACCGGCTTTTGTGACCATCATACCGAAGAAATTCTTCAAAATATTCAGAAAGACAAAACACGTTTGGGTGATGAAATCGCAGGGCTGGCTTTTTTACTGTATAACCTGAATACCAACAAAATACATCCGACAGGGAATGTATGGGAAGCATTGGGATATTGGCGAAACCTGATGAAGATACCCCTCGTAGTGGATGGGAAAGCACTGGAAATAAGACTTCTGAAAACTTCTAAAAACAATTTCGTTTTTAAGACAACGGGCAACACTTATGATATCTTTCTGCATTCCATTGCAGAGAATGAAGTAGAATTTCGTACCTTTCATCGCTTTTACAAAGCAGTGGTGTCTGATGGAGAAAAAGACCCCCACTTTGTTACGATGGAAGGAATAAATTTTGAAGTCAAACGGACGGATGAGCTGATAATCAGCAATGAAGATCCCATGGCAGCGGGTAGCACCGATGAAGGCAGCCTTTTTGCTCCCATGCCGGGCAAAGTAATTAAAGTAAATGTAAAAGCAGGTGAGATGGTAAAAAGGGGGACTGTTCTGCTGGTGGTAGAGGCCATGAAAATGGAGAATAACATCGTGGCGCTGAATGATGGGAAAATTGAAAAAGTAAACGTGAAAGAGGGAGAACGGGTAGATACCGATTTACAGTTGGTTAATCTCCTGGTTCCGGAAACAACAGAATAATTATTAAAACAACGATCAATGGATTTTGAATTATCACAGGAGCAGCAAATGATTCGTCAGACTGTACGCGAGTTTGCTGAAAGAGAAGTAAAACCCCGGGCACAGGAATTGGATGCCAAAGCCGAATTTTCGTATGAGTTGACAAAAATGATGGGCGACCTGGGACTTTTTGGTATGAACCTTTCGGAAAAATATGGCGGACAAGGGCTCGATACCTTATCTTATATAATCGCTGTAGAAGAGATGGCCCGTGTGGATAGTTCGCAGGCTGCCACGCTTGCTGCTCACAATTCTCTGGGAATTAGCCCGTTGTATGAGTTTGGAACGGAAGAACAAAAGATGAAATACCTGCCTCAGTTGTGCACCGGTGAAGGTCTTTGGAGTTTTGGCCTGACTGAACCCGGTGCCGGTTCCGATTCGAGAGGATCAAAAACCACCGCTGTTCTCGATGGTGATGAATGGGTGATAAACGGATCTAAGATTTTTATTACCAACGGAGCCTCCGATATTTCAAAAGGATGTACGGTACAGGCTGTTTCGGGCGAAAAAGATGGAAAGAAGCTTTTTACCACCGTTATTGTGGAGAGTGGCACGCCGGGTTTCCGTCGCGTTGTCATGCACAACAAAATGATGTGGCGCGCCTCTGATACTTCGGAACTTTATTTTGATGATGTGCGCGTACCCAAAGAAAATCTGCTGGGGAAAGTGGGCGAAGGTTCACACATCATGCTCCATACACTTGATGGCGGACGATTATCCATCGGTGCCATGGGGCTGGGACTGGCTCAGGGTGCTTTCGAAATGGCGTTGAGTTATGCGCAGGAACGTAAACAATTCGGTAAACCCCTTACCAAATTTCAGATTAACGCTTTTAAGCTGGCCGATATGGCACTGAAAATTGAGCTGGGACGTAACTTGCTTTACAAAGCCTGCTGGCTGAAAGACAGCGGGAAACCTTACTCTAAAGAGGCTGCCATGTCGAAACTCTATTGCTCTGAAATTGCACGCGAAGTAGCCGATGAAGCCGTACAAATTCATGGTGGCTATGGTCTTATGAAAGATTATGATATTGAACGGTTCTATCGTGACCAGCGGCTGCTGCAAATCGGTGAAGGAACTTCGGAAATCCAACGGCTGGTTATCTCCCGCCAGATTGGATGTTAAGGATATAAACAAAAATTTTGCACTATGAATAAAGTGGTAAAAAATGCTACGGAAGCTATTCGCGACATTGGGGATAACATGACCCTGATGCTCGGAGGTTTCGGGTTGTGCGGTATTCCTGAAAAAACTATTCAGGCTTTGCACGACAAAGGCGTAACGGGGCTGACCTGCATCTCCAACAATGCAGGCGTGGACGACTTCGGGTTGGGTATATTGCTGGAGCGTCATCAGATTAAAAAAATGATTTCGTCCTACGTGGGCGAAAATGCGGAATTTGAACGGCAACTGCTTTCGGGCGAGCTGGAAGTGGAGCTGAATCCACAGGGAACACTGGCCGAACGCTGCCGGGCGGGAGGTGCCGGAATACCCGCATTCTTTGTTCCTGCCGGCTATGGAACCGAAGTGGCCGAAGGCAAAGAAGTACGTGAGTTTAACGGTAAAATGTACCTGCTCGAAACGGCTCTTATTGCTGATTTTGCCTTGGTGAAAGCCTGGAAAGGTGATACTGCCGGTAACCTGATTTTTCGCCATACGGCCAACAATTTCAACAATATGATGGCTATGGCCGGAAAAATTACCATTGCCGAAGTGGAAGAGCTGGTGCCGGCCGGAGAACTGGATCCCAACAGCATCCATACTCCCGGCATTTTCGTACAGCGTATTTTTCAGGGTGAGAATTACAAAAAACGGATTGAGTTTG
>VAPK010354190.1_pt1 | contig 11005 bp, 8 predicted proteins | sample 3395031 | NCBI WGS metagenome assembly VAPK01 (sample SAMN08290443, study PRJNA428436) | hydrothermal vent metagenome | isolation source: Deep-sea hydrothermal vent chimney 1 | place: Pacific Ocean: Juan De Fuca Ridge
TCCCCTCAGCACCCACCATTTTGGAGCGGTAGTTCAGTTGGTTAGAATACCGGCCTGTCACGCCGGGGGTCGCGGGTTCGAGTCCCGTCCGCTCCGCCAAACTATGAAGAAGGGCGCGACTGTTTTCAGTCCGCCCTTTTTTGTTTTTTTAAGACTCATTAATAATTAACAACATTTTCAGAGTTACTCATGCTGCAACAAATTCGTGATCGTGCCCAGGGGATTGTTATTTGGATCATTGTTGGTCTAATTATCGTTACCTTTGCTTTGTTTGGTTTGAGTAGTTACCTCACCGATACAACGGTGGTCAACGTGGCAACCGTCAATGGTGCTGATGTCACTCCAAATGATTTTCAGCGTGCCTACCAGAATTATCAGCAGCGTTTACAACAGGCGCTGGGTGACAAATATCGTCCAGAATTATTTCAGGAAGAAAAAGTTAAAACCGAAGTGTTAAATTCACTGATTAATCAGGAATTGCTGAACCAGGAACTAGACCGTTCCGGTTACCGGGCCGCGCCTGAGCAGATTGTGAATCGCATCTCCCGTATGGAAGTTTTCCAGGAAGATGGAAAATTCTCAGCCGAGCGATATAAACAAATTCTTAATAGTCAGCGCATTAACAGTCTTGCTTTTGAGCAGCAAATTGCACGTGATTTAGCTGAACAGCAGCTCACTAGTGGAATGCTACTCTCGGGCTTTATCACCAATGATGAACTGGATCGTTTTTCCCGTCTACAAAGTCAGAAACGGGAGCTGGGATATATCCTGTTACCCAAGTCACATTATCTTGATAGCATCGAGCTGACGCAGGATGAAGTTGAAGCTTATTACGATAAACATAAAACTCGGTTCACTACGCCAGAAAAAGTGAGTGTCGAATATATCGAAATCAATCTGGATGACATGTCCCGTGAGATTGAAATAAGTGATGAAGTCGTTGCGGAATATTATGAACAGCAGCGCGATACTTTTACCCGCCAGCCTGAACAGCGCAAGGCAAGACATATCCTGATTAATGTTGAAAATACGGAAGCTGAGCCTGCCGCGCTGGCAAAGCTTAAAACCATTCAGGAAAAACTAGCAGCAGGTGATGACTTTAGTCAGTTGGCAAAAGAGTATTCAGATGATATCGGCTCGGCTCGGCAGGGTGGTGATTTAGGCTTTTTCGGACATGACGTGATGGATAAAGCGTTTGAAGAGGTGGTCTTCAAGTTAAAGAAAGGTGAAGTTAGTGAGCCGGTACGTTCACGTTTTGGTTACCATCTGATCAAACTGGATGATATTAAAGAAGCGCAAGTCGCAAAACTTGAAGAACTGAAAGATGGTATTCGTCATGATTTGCAGATTCAGCAAGCAGAGCAGGCTTTTTATCAAACCGTTGATAAGCTGAATAATCTCAGCTACGAAATGCCTGATTCACTGGCTCCGGTTGCCGAGTCATTGGGCCTGGAGTTGAAGATCAGCGCTATGATGACCCGTGATGGGGGGGCAGGTTTGTTTACCAGTACTAAATTGGTGGCGGTTGCTTTTTCTGAGGAAGTCCTGGCCGAAGGCCGCAATAGCCAGTTAATTGAGTTATCTGATACACACGTTGTGGTGTTGCGTATGGCTGAACATATTCCGGCAAAACAACAGTCTTTGAGTGAGGTTGTTGATTCGCTTAAAAATCAGCTTCGCGATGAAAAAGTGGCAACTAAAATCATGGCAGATAGCGTTGCGACGCTGGAACAGCTTCGTGCAGGTGAAAACGCAGAAAAGCTTGCACAAAGGTTGAATTTAGAATGGAAATCGGTTGGTTCGGTAGCAAGAGTTGCCGGTGAGGCGGACACGCTGAGCCCACAGATTCGCTATGAACTTTTCCGCATGCCTCGAGCAGCTGATGGGCAGAAAGTTTATCACAACGTATTGCTTGCCAATGGTGATGGCGTGGTGCTGATTTTATCTTCAGTCATCGATGGTAATACCTTTACTAAAGAGAATAAATTGAATGGACAGCGCCAGCTAATCAGTATTTATGGCAAAGCTGTTCAGTCAGCCTGGATGGTTGAATTGCGTGAGCATGCGGATGTCACTATTAATAAAACCGTTGCAGACGAATAGCGAGTTTATATATACCTGCCTGTCCAGGTACGTCTGAAGACGTATCGAATAACAATTATCCCACCCCGCGTGTGGCAAGAGTGTTTTGTCACTCTGATACTTATTAAAATGCAGGATGCAATTCATTGAGATTGAATAACGATTATTTCGGAGTAGGACTATACGGAGCAATCTATGTTCGGACTTAAACTTCACTGGCAAATTCTAATCGCACTTTTCCTCGCAGTGATTGCTGGTTCACTAGCCGGTACGCAATCTGGTTTTTTCGGTATTACTTTCTACTCAGTTTTTAACTTTGTCGGCACATTGTTTATGAATGCGCTGAAAATGATCATTGTTCCCCTGATTATGTCGTCCATTATTGTGGGCATCTCCAGTATTGGCGGTACCCAGGGGCTTGCGCGCTTAGGCGGAAAAACGCTGGCTTTTTATGCTACAACCACCTTTTTTGCTATCCTCATCGGTCTTATCATGGTTAACACGCTGACCCCGGGACTGGTTGATGGTGAGCCGGGTAGAGAAGTTTTCGGGTTGAACGCAATTGATGTCAACAGTGCGACTGAAAAAGTTGCCGGTCGCGATGTTAGTAGTATTGCCGATGTTTTTTTGAGTCTGGTTCCGGTTAATGTCATTTCGGCTGCGGCTAATGGCCAAATGCTGGGGCTGATTTTTTTCAGTTTACTGTTCGGTTATTTCATGACAAAAATTCCTGCGCCGCAGGCGGCTGCTCAGCAGCTCTTCTGGCAAGGCGTAGCTGATATAATGATGAAAATAACCGAATGGGTGATGAAATTTGCACCTCTAGGTGTGTTTGCTCTGGTTGCTAAAGTTATAGCTGGTCTGGAAGGCGAGGGCATTGCAGATCTGGCTCAGGCGCTTGGCCTGTTTTTTCTTACGGTTGTATTAGCTCTGTTATTTCACATCCTGGTGGTTTTGCCCATCTTGCTAAAATTTGTTGGGCGAGTTAATCCTGTCCGGCATTATCAGGCGATGGCACCTGCATTACTCACTGCATTTTCAACGGCTTCATCTTCAGCGACTCTGCCGCTAACTATGGAGTGCGTTGAAAAGAATGCTGGCGTATCTAATCGTACCAGTAGTTTTGTTTTACCACTGGGGGCAACGGTAAACATGGATGGTACCGCACTGTACGAATGTGTGGCTGCTATGTTCATTGCTCAGGCTTATGGATTGGAGCTGACGTTTACTACCCAGTTTATTATTGTGCTGGTCGCCCTGCTGACATCAATAGGTGTGGCAGGCATACCTGCCGCAAGTCTGGTCGCTATTACTATTATATTAAGTGCGATTGGATTACCCCTTGAAGCACTGGGCTTGATCCTGGCTGTCGACAGAATTTTAGATATGTTTCGAACTGCAGTGAATGTGTTTAGTGATTCAGTGGGCGCAGTAATTGTTGCTCGGCTTGAAGGCGAAACTGAAATACTCCAGGCCTGATTTAAGTGAGAGCTGAGAATAAGGCGGCTAACAAGGTTTTAGTTACCGGAACTAATGGTTTTGTTGGGCAGCGCCTGGTCTCCGCATTACTGGAGCAAGGGGCATATGTTAATTGCGCACAGCGAAGCATTAAAAGCAATATTAAAGAGCGGCCTCGCTGTCATAATTTTGCAGTGGGTGATTTTACTGAAAAGCCAGTTTGGGATGAAGCCCTGGAGGGAATCGACGGTATTGTACATTTGGCTGCACGTGTTCACGTCATGCATGAAACTGCCAATGATCCCCTCGCTGAATTTAGAAAAGCTAATGTAGATGTAACACTTGAACTCGCTAATGCAGCAATCAGAAAAGGAGTAAAGCGCTTTGTTTATATCAGTACCATCAAGGTGAATGGTGAGCAGACAACAAAGCACGCTTACAGTGAAGATGATAAAGTTAACCCACTTGATCCTTATGCACGATCAAAGCTGGAAGCCGAACGCGGGTTAATGGCGCTGAGCCGGGTATCAGAGATGGAAATTGTCATTATTCGTCCGGTACTGGTTTATGGTCCTGGCGTTAAAGGAAATATACTGCGCTTATTACAATTAATAAAAAAAGGTATGCCTTTGCCATTTCGAGGAGTTGCTAATCAGCGCAGTCTTCTTGCGCTCGATAATTTGGTGGATTTAATCATTTTATGTCTTAAGCACCCACTTGCAGCCAACCAGATATTTTTAGCGGCGGATGGAGATGATGTTTCAACTGAAAGACTGGTCGCGCTATGCGCAAACAGTATGCAGCAAAAACCACGTTTATTCCGGGTTCCTAAAATTGCGCGTGCTGCACTGACAAGTATGTCTGTTCGAGTTAGAAACCTTGACCAACGCCTGTACGGTTCTCTACAGGTAAAGATTAGCAAGGCACAGAGACACCTTGACTGGCAGCCGCCTAAAACAGTCGAACAGAGTATTGCTGAAACGGTTAACTGGTATCTGGATCACCGTGGTAAATGAATATCTTATACTGTCAGGGTGAGTATTGATGACCTTGCTAATATTGTCCGGGCTGATTAGTTTTTTTGTGGTTTATTTTTTAAGCCGGGAGTCCAGTCCTTTGCTGATTCTCGATAAGCCAAATGAACGATCGCTGCATAGTAAACCCACCAGCCGTGCGGGAGGGGTGGGCATACTTGGGGGAATCCTTTTTTCCATTGCAGTTCTAATTTATATGCAGGCTTATCCCGCTGATCTTATGTCGATTACCTTTGGGGTAGTGCTCATTGCGGCGGTGTCTTTAATTGATGATAATAGAGGCGTTAGTGTCAGATATCGATTGCTTGTACATATATTGGCAGCAGTTGTATTAATGAGTAATGACTTTTGTATTTTAAATTTGAAAATGCCTTTTTTTACAATTGAATTGTATGTATGGGTGGCCTATCTTTTTACGTTGTTGCTAATTTTGTGGAGTGTCAACCTGTTTAATTTTATGGATGGCATGGATGGCTTTGCAGGTGGAATGGCATTTATTGGATTTTCAACATTTGCTGCATTAGGGTATTTTAAAGGTGTTAACAGTTTTGCAGCTTTAGCGGCTATTATTGCCAGTGCAAATGCTGCATTTTTGCTATTTAATTTTCCGCCAGCAAAGATTTTTATGGGGGACTCAGGTTCCTCGGTACTGGGTTTTCTCATGGCAGCAATGATGATCTGGGCCGATACGAAAAATATTTTTCCTTTATGGGTAGGTATACTGGTTTTTTCACCGTTTATACTGGATGCCACTGTTACACTGTTGAAGCGTGTAGTGTGTGGTGAAAAAATTTGGGAGGCACACCGCTCTCATTTTTATCAGCGTTTAGTGCTTATTGGGTGGGGTCATAGGCGCACTGTTATTGTGGAATATATTGTGATGTTGATTTGTGCCATGTTTGCTTGTAGCACTGTTTATTTTAGTCATGACTATGTTGAACTAGGCGTGTTTATTGCATCTATTTTTCTCTACTTACTAACATATTTCTATTTACTCAATTATCTGAGGCGACAGGAAATCCATGCTAAATTCAAATAGACGACTATTAGTCTCCCTATACGATTTATTGACCATTCCTCTAGCCTGGTTTGGCGCGTATTTTTTTCGTTTTAATCTTGAACCTCTGAGTACTCCTATACTGGAACAGGTGTTATATACGCTGCCGCTATTATTTATTGTTCAGGGGCTGGTCTATCGCTGGCAGGGTCTGTATCTCGGGGTCTGGCGATTTGCATCCATACCGGATTTTATGCGGATTGTAAAAGCGGTGGTTATTGGGGTATCAATATCGGTTGCGCTGGTTTTCATATTCAATCGGATGGAAGGCATGCCCCGCTCAATTTTCCCTTTATATGGCATGTTGCTGTTTTTATTACTGGGTGGCGCCCGCATTTCCTATCGTATTTTCAAAGATCGTAGAATTCTGGACAAAGATGCCCGACCGGTATTGATCGTAGGTGCAGGCCGGGGGGGTGAAATTGTTGCGCGGGAATTGAATCAACCTCAAAGCCAGAACAGCGGTTATCTACCGGTGGGTTTTGTTGACGATGCAAGGGGCAAACAAGGTCGTGAAGTTCAGGGCTTACAGGTGCTTGGCCGGATTTGTGATATTGCGACGGTTGTGGGAAAACATGAGATCAAATTGATTATCATTGCCATGCCTTCCGTGTCTTCGGCCAAGATGCGCGAGATCGTTAGCCTTTGTGAAAAGCTGGACATTGATTTTCGTACCCTGCCACGTGTTAGTGATATGGCCCTTGGTAAAATCAGTGTAAATACATTACGTGAAGTTTCCATTGATGATCTGCTGGGTCGGGATCAGGTCAAACTGGACTGGGAAAGTATTAAATCTGGCATTAACGATAAAACCATCATGGTCACCGGGGGCGGGGGGTCGATTGGTTCCGAATTATGTCGACAGATCGCAAGAATGAATCCTGCTGCACTGATTATATTTGAGCGTAGTGAGTTCAATCTGTATGAAATCGAAAAAGAATTATCGCAGAAATTTCCTGAGATGTTGTTATATGCCTGCTTAGGCGATGTCAGTGATCGCATTTCGGTTGATCATGTGATGTCAAAATTCCGTCCCAACGTGGTTTTCCACGCTGCCGCTTATAAGCATGTACCGATGCTTCAACACCAGGTTCGCGAAGCCGTCAAGAACAATGTGTTAGGAACAAAAATATTGGCAGAATCATCAAATAAACATGGAGTTGATTGTTTTGTTATGATTTCTACAGACAAAGCGGTTAACCCAACAAACGTGATGGGAGCGTCAAAACGGGTTGCCGAGATTTTTTGTCAGAACTTTAATTCACGCGCCACGACCTCATTTATTACTGTGCGCTTTGGTAATGTGCTGGGTTCGGCCGGCAGTGTTGTGCCCCTGTTTAAAGCACAACTAAAAAAGGGGGGGCCGTTGACGGTGACTCATCCTGATATGCTTCGTTATTTCATGACGATTCCAGAGGCTTGTCAGTTAATTATGCAATCTGCGGTGATGGGGAAGGGGGGGGAGATTTTTGTGCTGGATATGGGGGAACCCGTGAACATAACTTACCTTGCAGAACAAATGATTCGTCTGTCCGGAAAAGAGCCTGGCAAGGATGTGGAAATTGTATATACTGGCCTGCGTCCGGGTGAAAAGCTATTTGAAGAACTTTTCCATGAATCTGAAAGTCTCTCATCGACGCGGCATGAAAAGGTTATGCTGGCTAATTACCGGGAAGTAGACTGGAAGTTCATGAGTAAAAATCTTGATGAAGTCGAGAGTAAATGTGCGACCTATGATGAAGATGGTATTTATGAATTGGTGAAAACATTTGTTCCTGAAATGAAACCAACCGTGGTTAAAGAAGAGCGCCTGGTTTCTAACTCTGGGAATTAATATAATAAAAGGTCAGTGATTTGTCCAAGCCATTGCCGCTTTGTGTTGACCTTGATGGTACACTCATTCATTCAGATATGTTGCTAGAGTCTTTCATCCGACTCCTGCGGCAGAATTTCCTCACTATTTTTCTGATTCCGCTCTGGCTGCTGAAGGGGCGATCCTGTCTCAAGCATGAAATTGCCGCAAGGGTGAAGATCGATTACTGTTGTCTTCCTTTCAATACCGCACTCATTGAATATATTAAAAAAGAAAAAGAAAAGGCTAGGCCGATTATTCTGGTTACTGCCTCCGATAAAATAATCGCCGATGCCATTGCTGAACAGCTTCAATTGTTTGATGATGTTTTTGCAAGTACTGACAAGCTTAATCTTAAAGGGCAGAATAAGGCTGCGTTGCTGGTGGAAAAGTTTGGTGAACAGGGCTTTGATTATGTCGGCAATGAACTGGCAGATTTGTATGTCTGGAAGTGTGCCAATAAAGCCATTAGTGTTAGTCACCATCGTGATTTGATACAGTCCTTATCTAACCTCGATAAGGTTGAATATCTTGAAGCCGGCTCAGAAAAACCATTTATTAAAAGTGCCGTGCGCGCACTTCGTCCTCATCAATGGGCTAAAAACTTGCTAGTCTTTGTCCCATTATTATTAGCTCATGATTATCTTGATGAATCGCGTGTTGTATCAACCTTTCTCGCTTTCATCGCTTTTTGTTTATGTGCATCATCCGTTTATATTTTTAATGATTTAATGGATTTAGATGCTGATCGAAGGCATCCAGAGAAAAAAAACCGGCCTTTTGCAGCTGGCAACCTGTCCATACTTACAGGGCTTGGCATGGCAGCATTATTATTGCTGTTGTCATCGCTGATTGCTTTTAATATTTCAATAGGCTTTGCCCTGATATTTTTAGCTTACTTTTTTACGACCACGGCTTATTCACTTGGATTGAAGGCCATTGCACTCGTGGATGTTTTTATTCTTGCTGGACTTTATACCATCCGGGTACTTGCGGGAGCATTTTCTGCCAATGTCGAGATGTCGTTCTGGTTGCTGGCTTTTTCATTATTTATTTTCTTCTCGCTGGCAATGCTCAAACGTTATTCTGAGTTATATAATCTTGAACAAAGAGAAAAAAAGAAAACTCTGGTGCGGGGCTATTCAACGGATGACAAAAATATTCTTTCCTTACTAGGGGTGACCAGTGGCTATATCTCAGTACTAGTTCTGGCCCTGTTTATCACTACACCGGAACACATGGTGGAATATCGAAAGCCTGAATTTTTATGGATCGTTTTTCCGGCACTGTTGTTCTGGATTAGCCGGGTCTGGTTACTCGCTTTTCGTGGACAGATGAATGAAGATCCGGTTCTTTTTGCTTTGAAAGATCGCTCCAGTTATTTCATTGCCCTGATTGCTGCAATGGGTGTTGCTCTTGCAGTGTAGCCCATGAATCATCCATGAATGCCTATCAATCATGGGGTCGTATCCCCCGCGTCAATCAGAAAATAATCTTCCCGTCTTGGCGCGACTCTTTTTCTATAGAGGGGCGGGGCGATGTTTTATTGCCTTATGGTCGGGGGCGCAGCTATGGGGATAGTTGTCTCAATGATCAGGGAACCCTCTGTGTTACCTCAGGCTTAAATCACTTCATTCATTTTGATAAAGAGCAGGGCATTTTACGTTGTGAATCGGGTGTGGGTCTGGATGATATTCTGCAATTGATTGTGCCGCATGGCTGGTTCTTAGCAGCTACACCGGGAACAAAATACGTGACCCTGGGTGGAGCGATTGCGAATGACGTGCACGGCAAAAATCATCATTTAACCGGCACTTTTGGTTGTCATGTCACACAGTTTGAATTACTGCGCACAAGCGGAGAACGCCTGCTTTGTTCTGAGCGTGAAAATACTTCCCTTTTTAAAGCAACGATTGCTGGCCTTGGCTTAACCGGCCTGATCACCTGGGCAGAAATACGGTTGAAAAAAATCACTTCAGAGCTGATGGATACCGAAACGATTCGCTTTGATAATTTAGCCGGTTTTTTTTCTTTATCCGAAGAGTCAGATAAGGAATGGGAATACACGGTCTCATGGATTGATTGCCTGGCGCAGGAAAAACATTTGGGGCGGGGATTATTTATGCGTGGCCGGCATAGTGAGTATTCATCTGCGACGCATAAAAAATTGCGTTCAATAAAGTTAGGTATGCCGATGAACGCACCGGGCTTTCTTTTGAATCAGGCAACGATACGCTTGTTTAATGAAGTTTATTATCGAAAAAACCGGCAAAGCCCGCTGATTAGCCGTGGTCATTATGAGCCTTTCTTTTATCCGCTGGATAGCATTGAAAACTGGAACCGGATGTATGGTAGTCGAGGGTTCTATCAATACCAGTGTGTAGTGCCACTCCTTGACGGGCAAGGTATAATCAGCACCTTGCTGGAAACGATTGCGGCTTCAGGAATGGGCTCCTTTCTTTCTGTGTTGAAAAAATTTGGCGATGTTGTTTCACCGGGAATGATGTCGTTTCCGCGCACAGGGGTAACATTGGCGTTGGACTTTCCAAACTATGGGGATAAGGTGCTCGCTTTATTTGAACAGCTGGATAAAATTGTCATGCAGGCGGGAGGTGCAGTTTATCCCGCCAAAGATGCGAGAATGTCGAGCGAGGCTTTTCAACATTATTTTCCCCAGTGGACAGATTTTAATCAGTACCGTGACCCCGGCATATCGTCAAGTTTCTGGCGTCGAATATCTGGCGAATAAACTTAAAGCAACGTAAATATGACTATGAAGAAAATTCTAATTATTGGTGCGACTTCTACCATTGCACAGGAAGTGGCTAAAATATATGCACTTGAGCAATGCACTCTTTATCTAGTGGGACGAAATGAAGACAAACTTCATATTGTCGCGGATGATCTTCGAGCCCGATGTGCTCAGGCTGTTGAGATATTAGCCTGCGATCTCTGTGATCCCACGACCCATAACAATTTAATTGAGAGCGCACAGTCCTACCTGCAAGAGATTGATGTTGCTCTCATCGCGTATGGTTCACTGCCGGATCAACCTGCCTGTGAGGATAATGTAGAGCAAACATTGCTTGAGTTGAATACTAACTTTATAAGCGTGGTGGCTTTATTAACGTTGCTGGCAAATGTGTTTGAGAAACAGGGTAGTGGCAACATTGCCGTTATATCATCGGTGGCCGGCGATCGCGGGCGGCAAAGCAATTATGTGTATGGTGCTGCTAAAGGTGGGCTGAGTATTTTCCTGGGGGGGCTTCGTAACCGCCTGTCCTCGAAGGGCGTGAACGTGTTGACTATCAAACCCGGTTTTGTGGATACACCAATGACGGCTGACTTTAAGAAAGGTCTGCTTTGGGTTTCCGCAGAAAGTCTTGCAAAGAACATAGTTAAAGCCATTGATAAAAAACGGGGAGTTGCCTATCTACCCTGGTTCTGGTGGCCAATCATGCTGATAATAAAATCTATTCCTGAGCGTATTTTTAAAAAGTTGAAACTGTAAAATTAAATGAA
>VAPK010085425.1_pt1 | contig 11003 bp, 7 predicted proteins | sample 3395031 | NCBI WGS metagenome assembly VAPK01 (sample SAMN08290443, study PRJNA428436) | hydrothermal vent metagenome | isolation source: Deep-sea hydrothermal vent chimney 1 | place: Pacific Ocean: Juan De Fuca Ridge
AGAACAGAGATGTCGATTATTCAGGTGATAATAGAACTTTGGAGGTTTCACGCTCTGACAATCAGGCGGGGGGGGATGTGCGAGACTTCAGCTTGGGAGTGGGTGTGAAATTTCATTGGGATAGCGCTCCTGTGGCAAAAAAAATAACTCTGATTCCATTAGTGGGATACGCCTATCATTTGCAAGACTTAATGATCACCGATGGTTTTCAAAGTAATCCGCCTACAGGTAAATTTCCGGGTTTAAATAGTAGCTACGATACACTCTGGAAAGGCGCGTGGTATGGCCTGGATCTGTTATTTAATTTTAATACAACGTGGGGTCTGAATCTGGGTTTTGAATATCACCCTAAGGTCAACTTCACGGCGGAGGCTGATTGGAATTTGAATGCCAATTTTCAGCGTCCGCTTAGTTTTGCTCAAAAGACGGAGGCGAAGGGGCTGTATTGGAAAATAAATGCTTTTTATAGATGGGATGAACGTTGGAATTTTACTGTTCTAGTTGAAGGTTTTCAATGGCAAAGCAAGAACGGCAACGGCACGGACACCACTTTTCTGGCTAACGGAACTTCCGTGCAATTGCCTTTAAATGAAGTGACATGGGATGCTATGGGTGTTCTGTTGGGTGTGACATGGACAATAGATAGTGATGGGAGGTAATGTTGTTTGGCGATCTATTCAATAGGTGATGTGCAGGGTTGTTATGATGATTTATGTCGTTTATTAGATCAGATTAATTTCGACTCCCAACATGACCAGCTTTGGTTTGCCGGAGATTTAGTGAATCGTGGATCTCAATCTGTTGAGGTTTTACGGTTTGTTAAGGGGCTGGGTGAGCGTGCTGTTGCGGTATTAGGCAATCATGATTTACATTTGCTCGCGGTGGCCTGTGCTGAAGCGAATGGCCAATCAACGTGTCGCAAGCAGGATACTTTTACCGATGTTTTGCATGCCGATGATCGCGACGAGTTACTAACCTGGTTGAGGTACTTGCCTCTGGTGCACTACAGTGATGAGCGGGATGTGTTGATGGTGCACGCGGGTATTGCCCCGCAATGGACGTTAGCTCAGCTGCTCAGTTATGCCTCGGAAGTCGAAACTATTTTACGCAGTGATGACGCGACGTTATTCTTCAAACAGATGTATGGCAACCAGCCTGATCAATGGCGCGAAGATTTACACAGTTGGTCGCGTTTGCGATTTATTACCAATACGATTACCCGTTTACGGTATTGCGATCGGGAAGGACGACAGGTTTTATCAGAAAAAGGGCCGCTGGGCAGTCAGGCTAAAGGCTTAATGCCTTGGTATGAAGTGCCCGAGCGTGCTAGCAGCAACCACACTATTCTCTTTGGGCATTGGGCCGCTCTGGGCGCAGGCCGACAACAACAGCACGTATTTTCCTTAGACAGTGGTTGTGCCTGGGGCGGGGCAATTACCGCGCTGTGCTTGGATGATTTTGAATATCACAGTACGCCTTGTTTAACCTGAAAAACGCTATACCTATAGCGTTATGAACTTAGATATTGTCATGCACAACTGTACCTCATTTAATGTTGCCTTTTCAGGTGGTAGCACAGAGTTATTCGCTAATTTGGTCCATTAATAATTTCTGGCTCATCCCACAATGCGGACCAAACTTTGGAATTATCTATATAATGAATAGCATTGTTCGCAATCACACTTCGAGGGTTTCGAGCATTATGCCAACGACGCTCATTAGATGCCTTCACGGCTTGGATAACGCTAGAATCGGTCATAGAAGCTATTGTAGATGTTGAGCCATCATCAACTTCTAATAACTGTAAGCCACGGTATGTCCATTTATAGTTAGTGAAATGATTCGAGATTATATCTTCAGTATCATAAACACTAATCGGTAAAGCTATTTTGTGCTTCCCTGTTTCAGCATTTGATAAAATAGCAAATGCGCGATAATCATAACTTAATGCCGTATTACTACCTTGATAGCCTATGATTATCTTATTTAAAGTCATGGGCTTACTTTTATCACTGACATCAAATAGCGCAATTTTTATTCCTTGAGTACGTCCATCCTCTGTTGCATCCTGCCCCACACCTAATAGCAAGTTATCATTAATGGGGTGTAGGTAATCTGAAAATCCAGGAATTGATAATTCTCCTTCGATAAAGGGTGCAGCCGGATCTTTGAGGTTGATCGCATAAAGTGGGTCTGTTCTTCGAAACGTAACAATATAAGCATAATCACCAAAAAATCTTACTGCATAAATATCTTCGCCTGGTTTTCCAATCTTTGCAGGATGCGTTTTATTGGGCAATTGACTTAATACAGATAAAACTTTTTCATCGCTTTCATTTTCACGCAGTACATATAAACGGTGAACAGGACGTTGCTCAAAAGAAAAAGATGGCCTCGAAGTAGAGGCAATGGCGTCCTCTGTTCCGTCAGTACCGGGCGGGGATGCTGACGCATTCTCTTGAGGTGAGTCGATACCTGTTGTTTCATAATCGGTTACAACGATACGCAAGTCATCATTTAATTCACTCATCCTAAAAGATTTATTCCGCCAACCCGTCCAGCCGGGAATGCGTGCAGAACTTTGATAAAGCACGTTATCTTCTGTGTAGTTTAATTTATGAATAATGGTGTAATTTTTCCCAGGCGCATTGAGATCAGCAGAAGGCACATATTCTCCCCTCGTAAAATAAATCGCATTCGTAGAGGCATAAATTTCCGTACTACTCTCTAGCGTACAAAACGATTGAGTTTTTTCTGGTTCGATGACGGGAATGGTATACACAGCTAACAAGTTTGCAGCAAAAACGCTTTCTTTACTGCTTTCTTTAGGAACCATACAATGATTTACTTGTACAATATTTGTTTTTATCCCGTTAACCCAAGTCATGGGCAATATATCTTCGGTGGTAAGATTATCAATTAAAGTTTTATTCTCTTCTATAACAGATAATTCGTTACTGTTAACAGCCAATGCTGGCATCCATAAAGATTTTGAAGCGACAAGATAGAGCTTGCCATTCATGCTACGACTCGCATTATGATAACCTTCTACTTCAATGTCCCATTGTTTCTCTGGGTTTTCTGGATTACTCACATCATAAGCAATAACCAGAGTATTATTTGAACGGAAATATTGAAACGATTCATCACTATTTTTTGCGTTGGTTTGGGTTACTGCAATCAACTGGTTCGTTTTACCCGTTTCTGTGAAATTAGAAAGATATAGCCCGACAATAGAAGACACGGTTTGAGGAAGTTCTATTGTTGCTATTTCTTTTGTATCGGGGGATTGATTATCGAGCAACATCACTCGAATACTTGCTGGTTCTGAAGGTTTTACAGGAAGAATCGGAGAGTCGGGGTTAAGCAAACTTACATCCGCAGGCTCAATACCAACATCTGAATTAAATACAGCTTGTTGAGCCACAAAAAGATATTGGCCATCAGATTTAATTAAATCTGCTTCATCTACTCCAGCTTCAATCAGATTAGTATCACTGACGTTTATTGATGCATCTGCACCGGCAGGAGCCGCGCTGTCTGTCTGTATCTCTAGAGCAGAACCATTTTCTTGCGCTCTCGCAGATTCTTCGGCTGCTTGCCCCTCTTCAAGCATTCTTGTGAAATAAGCTTTGACATCATTTTCAAATTCAGAAGGGGATTCTGCCGTTTTTAATTGAATATTTGATCGCTTTTCCGATATCACGCCCAGATCATCGTCAGTCACTTCATTTTTATCATTGCACCCACTAATGAATAGTGTAGATAAAACAATAGCGATTGCAAAATAGCTTATGTCATTGTTAGTCCGCTTCATAATATTCCAACCTTTTCATTGTATAAAAGGGAAATAATCCCATCTGTTTTGATTATATATGGGAAATATTCCCACGTCAACGTTGGTATAATCAACATACTCCAAAAAAAATCAGTATTTATAGGAAGTTTATGACATTTCCATTGAGATTATTTTTTATCTTTTTTCCACTCTCCATGGCATCAATCGCTGTTATCGCAGCACCCGCTTTAAAGACAAGTATTGGCGCTGGGTATTTTTATAGCGAAGGAATATATCTGGATAAAGACACCTCAACTCTGACTAGCCTCCCCCTTTTTCTAAAAATACAGAAAAATTTAACCACTTTTAAAATATCTAGTCATGTTTATCGGTTTGACAGAAAAGACTCGAAAACATCAGAAATTCAATCTTCAAGTGGCTGGGGAAGTAGCTATTTCAGCCTCAAACAGCTATTTAAACTGAAAACCTTCCTACATTACATTGATATAGAGGGTAAAATTAATACACCTGCATCAAACAAGGCGGATGACTTAGGAACGTCTAAATATGGGTTTAAGCTGTCATCATCGGCTTATTACTGGGTCTCCAAAAACTGGCTAACTGCCAGCATTGCTTACCGATGGAGAAACAATCAACTCAGCGACACTTTTTCTGCTGCATTGGGGTTTTCACGGAGCGTATCAAAAATAGTTAGCCTGGGAACAAATTTACGCTTTGAGCAAGCAACACAAAATATTAGCAATAATCGACTAGAAAATACCTTTCACATGACTTGGAAAGCACACAAAAAAATCAAATATACGCTTTATTATGTGAAAGGCTTCAAAGACCTAAAGCTCAATTGGGCGAGTGGTTTACAGGCTACCTATCAATGGTATTGAGAAATGAGCACGAAACAATGTCCGATTATTTCGTGCCCATTTCTAATCAATTTCCACCGGTGCTTTAACATCCTCAGGAATTGAATTCTCAATACCTTCAATTGCTGCCCCATCATCCGAGATATCGGGAACGGAAATTTCTGGTACTTCAGGAGTATCTACAAAATCTGGAATTTCCGGACGATTAAATATTCCATCCGCTATTGATGGCTTGCTAACGCCGGTTCCGCCGATGCCGCTCTCATCGGGTTCTGCAGCCCATACAAAAGTTGTCGTGAGTAACAACACACTAAAGAAAATCACCAATCTATTCATTTTTTTCACCCTTATGCTGCATTTTTTGTTGTTCTTCTGAGTAAAAATAAGATCCAAAGCGGAAACGATGATCCGCACCTTTTTTTCCGCTGTCTTTGCGTTGGAGTTGATGTGCTTTGCGATTGATTTTCTTAATAACAAGCATTGCTTGTTGCTCTGAAAATGCTTGTAATTCGTCAACTGATTCTGCACGTAAATTATTGTAATAAACGCTACGATCGAAATAAGCAGGGGTATTGCCCATTAAATTATGCGTACTGGCAGCGATATGATCATGCAGATTATGGCCAAAAAAGTAAGCCTTATCATCAAAATTTTCAACAGGTAAAAATGCTTCTTTTTCTAAATGCACCATCCCTTTATTATCAATGCTGACAATTTTTTTACGCATCCATTCATCTAATAAAGACCGTGAGCGTAAATCTTGTTTGCTCACTCGTTCAACAAGGGATTCAAAGCTCGGTTCGCCATTTGCCACTAAACGATGCAGCGGTTTGGCGTTACCTTCATGATCAGAATACTCTGGAAAACTTAACCAAGATGCAATGACTTGCGCGCTTAACGATTTCATCTTTGATTCTGCAACAGCCAGTGGATCATCTTCATAGCGTAAGCGTCGAACGTCTTTGCGATGAACGCCTGTGAGCAATGATAAACGAGAATCTGTTATTCGCTTCCCTTCAACAGGAAACGATTCTGTCGCCACTTGCAAATAAATGGATTTAAGGAGTTGAGAAGTAAAAGGGTAGGTAATTTGATAGTGAATTAATAAGCGGACAAGCGGTTTCAGCAGCTTGCTTAGTACTAAGGTCAATGCTTGTGAAGGTGTAGGACCATTAACGGCAGACATTCAAGCTACTCTAAAAAGTGGGAATATTTCCCTTATAATAACAGAGTAGGACACACACTCAACACCTAAATCTCAAGCGCTATGGATATTTACTAAGCCTAAACCTAGATTCCGCAGTTGACCGGCTCCCAGTTTAAGTCGTAACAGTAGGTTTGTTGTTTTGCCGAACGGGCGAGTTTCGCTACGAGCTAAATTGCACTTTAGCTCGTCCAACTGCGGATTCTAGGCTAACAGTTCCTGATCCTGAATTTTTATGTGACGTATAGGGTATATTATAGGAATCAAGAGCTTGTGTTGTACGTCGTGGACCAACTGAGTTTTTGGGTTTAAGCTTGTCGTAAAATTAAGCCTGTTTTTACATCTTTGATGATGCTTGGCGTATTGTGGATACTTGTTGTTCCAGGGGAGATATGGTCTAGCTTAGAGTGAAACCATTTTCTTAATATATAACGGTTGCGCGCGGGTCTGGTGCCCGGTGGATTGGCGCTGGTTGAGACGATAGGATGTTGCAGTTGCATGCAGAGTGCGTGAGCGGCGGGGTGCGATGTTAGTCTGACGGCAAGGGTCGTATGTTGACCTGTTAGCCAGGTAGGAACCCATGGCTGTGCTTTAAAAATCCAGGTTGTTGGTTGCGTTTCAGATGATAGGAGCGTTTTGTCTATTTCAGTTGGGCTCGATTCAATGTAGGGTAAAAGTTGATTGACCTCGGCTGCAATAATAATCAGTCCCTTGGCTAGGGGGCGATGCTTGAGTTCCAGAATTTTTAGTATCGGTTTTAAATTGAGTGGATCACACCCTAATCCATATACCGTTTCAGTTGGGTAAGCGATCAGCCCACCCCGTTTGATAATTAGTGCGGCTTGGCGGCAGTGCCACGTCAAATGGGTTTTATTCATTTTGTTGCTCTCTTGCAATAGCGCGGTAACCAATATCGGTGCGATAAAAAGCCCCCTCCCAGTTGATCTCCTCTACAAGTTCATAAGCGCGTTGCTGTGCTTCACTTACGTTCTGACCTAATGCCGTTGCGCAAAGCACTCGGCCGCCGCTGGTTATGATGTGGTGATCAGATTTTTCTGTGCCCGCATGAAAAATCATTTTTTCGCTGGATTTTTCGCGGGGTAATCCTTGGATAATGAGCCCTTTTTTGTAGCTTTCAGGGTAACCGTTTGCAGCCATGACCACCCCTAAAGCTGCACGTTCATCCCAGTCTGCTGTCGTGGTGTCGAGTTTTTGATCTAACGCGGCTAAACAAAGCGCAACGAGGTCAGACTTTAAACGCATCATAATGGGTTGAGTTTCAGGGTCGCCGAAGCGACAATTAAATTCAAGAACATTAGGTGTGCCATCAGCAGCAATCATGATTCCTGCATATAAGAAGCCGGTATAGGGTGTGCCTTCTTCTCTGAGGCCGTTAACCGTAGGTTCTATGACTTCTGTCATGATGCGTCGGTGCATGGCCTCGGTCACCACAGGGGCGGGTGAATAGGCGCCCATGCCACCGGTGTTGGGGCCTTGGTCGCCATTGTCTCGGGCTTTATGATCCTGTGATGTGGCGAGAGGTAAAATATTTTTGCCATCAACCATGACGATGAAACTGGCCTCTTCACCTTCGAGAAATTCTTCGATAATAATTTGTTGTCCCGCTGTTCCGAAGGCCGATCCGCAGAGCATATCTTGTGCTGCGGCAAGGGCGGCGGTTTCGTTTTGTGCGATCACCACCCCTTTGCCTGCTGCGAGTCCATTTGCTTTGATTACCAGTGGCATACTGGATTGTTTTATATAAGAAGTAGCGGACTCCAGCGAAGTAAAGCTTTGATATTTTGCTGTTGGGATGCGATGTCGTGCAAGGAAATTTTTACTGAAAGTTTTTGAGCTTTCAAGTTGTGCTGCGGCTTGTCTTGGGCCAAAGCAGCGCAAGTTGGCTTGTTCAAAAGCATCGACAATGCCATGGGCTAAGGGTATTTCCGGTCCCACAATCGTCAAGCCTATGTTAGTATCAGAGGCAAAGGTTGCCAGTGCCTGAATAGCATTGGCCATAATAGGGACGTTTGTTATTTTTAGGTCAGTAGCAGTTCCGCCGTTGCCGGGTGCAATGTAGACGTGATCTACGAGGGGAGACTGGGTCGCTTTCCACGCTAAGGCGTGTTCGCGGCCACCCCCACCAATGATAAGTACCTTCATTCTAGATATCCTTAGGCTTTAAATATTTTAGGGCAGAAGCAAGATGGAATGATAACGTAACGTAGAGCTTGGGTCATCTACTGAAGTCTTTTGTTCTCTGTTTAAGATAGAATTAATAAGGAAGGAACACAATGAATTATCCTATACGAGTAGGAGTTTTATTATGATAAATCAGGGATATAAAAAAAACATGCTTCGTAGTCTAGGGGTTGCGGTTTTGTTTGTCGGTTTTAATTCTGCAGCGTCTGCTGCAACATTCACGGTCAATAGTACGACTGATGCGCCTAATGAGAGCGAGTCCAGCGAGGTATGTGCCAGCGCAGCGGGCTCTTGTACGCTACGCGCAGCCATTATGGCAGCCAATGCGAAGGCTGGGGAAGATACTATCAATGTGCCAGCAGGGACTTATACCTTGAGGCTGCCCCGATCTCAGGACTCTTTTTTCTTTATGCCGGAAAATGACGCCGCTGTTGGCGATTTGGATATTACCGACAGTGTAATCATTAACGGAGGGGATCCAAACAATCCTGATGACACAAAAATTACATTTTATGCGAATAATCTAGCTGATCGTGATCGTATTTTTCAAATTACACCTGAGCCTTCTGCAAGTGTAGCCATCAACGTGCTGATTCAAGGAATCACTATATTTGAGGCCTATCAGCCTGCTGAGAACCAAGGTGGGGGGGGCTTGTTAGTCTTTGCCCAGGCTTTTGGCCCTGGCCTGATTCAACCGCCTAATGTGACCTTGCGGAATGTCAATTTCAGTAAAAATTATACTGGCGTGACGGGAGGCGCGGTTGCCAACTGGGGTGGCAATGTCATCATTGAAGACAGCATTATGGATAGCAATCGTACGCCCTATGTGCCCAATAGTGTAGGTAACTTTCAAAATACAGGCAGGCAGGGTGAAATATTTGAAGGGGGAGGACAAGGGGGTGGTGTCGCTAACTGGGTGGGTAGTATGACGCTACGTCGCACTGAAATAATCAATAATTGGGCGCAAAATGGAGGCGGCGTTTATAACCAGGATGCCTCTAATCGTGAAAGTTTTCTTCTCCTTGAAGACAGCGTGGTTCGCGATAATGATGCATTTATGGGCGGCGGGTTGTTAACGGCGGCGAATGGCGTATGGGATTTTGCTGCACGAAGACTGATCAAGCATGGTCTGATCTTAAACCGGACAACCGTTTCAGGCAATATTGCGGAGCTGGGTGGGGGTGGTTTATATACCATGGGTATAGGTTCTACACTGATTTCAGCCAGTACGTTCAGTGGTAATGAAGTTCGGGATGGTGCAGGACATCCTTCTTACGATGCACGGGGTGGAGGTATTTTTCATTCTAGTCGAGTCTTGGAGATTGTCAGTAGTACAATTGCGGGCAATGAGGCTCAGGAATCGCGAACTACGCCGACACGAGATCCCAATGCTCCGTTACCTAATGGCGGGGATGAAATATTTGTTGACGCTCGGAATGGCACCAATGGTGAAAATGTGAATTCGTATCGGTTTGTAATACGAAACAGTATTATTGGGGATGGCGTGCTTGATGATGATAATTGCAATGGATCGACGGATTATCAAAGTGTTATCACTGCACTGGGCAATAATATAGACAGTGGGACGACTTGTTTTGGTTCAGTTGCAAGTGTTTCTAAAGTATCAGAGAAAACAGTATCAACAGGTTTGAACAATCGGGCTAAAACGCACGCTGTAGTCGGTTTGGCTGAACTTGCAGATAACGGAGGTACTCAATTGCCCAGTGGCGGTGCGGTACTTACTCGTGCCTTGCTAGAGAGTAGTTCAGCGATTGGTGCCGGTACGGGTTGTCCTGGTAGTGATCAGCGGAATTTCAAAATCAATGACACGATGAATTGCGATATTGGTGCGTTTCAGGTCAATGTTGATCCAACACAGGAGGGGGGGAACGCTGCACCAACACCTCAAGATGATGTGGTCTCTGTTACGGCAGGGGAAGCGGTGACCGTAGCGGTATTGAGCAATGACCGGGATCCAGATGTGACCGATGTCTTGAAATTAGCTTCGATTGGTTCAGCGACTGCGGGTGGGTCTGCAACTCCAAGTTTAGCTACAGGTGAAATTACAGTAACGACACCCGGTAGTGTAGAGATTGGTGTGCCAACAGAAGTGACGGTTAATTATAAGGTGTCTGATGGCGAGGCAGAAGCTGACGGCGAATTGGTTGTTGTTGTTTATGATGATAACGATAACGAAGTACCATTACCGTCTGCCGATAATGTAACTATTTCGCAAGGTAAGCAAACGACTCTCTATGTCCTGGATAATGATACTGATAACGATAGAGGCGATGTGCTTGAAATAAAATTGGGGCAGGCAACGAGCAACGAGCTTCAGCATCCGAGAATTAGAGTAAATGGTGCCTTTAATCAAACAGAAACAGATAAAACAAAATTGGTTTATACCCCGGGTGCTGATTTTACTGGCGAGTACCAGTTTGATTATGTTGCGGTAGATAATCGAGGGGGTGAAAGTGTACCGGTGACCGTGACCGTGACCGTGAATGCGCCGCCAGAAATTTTGGATGTGAATGTGGGGGCGGATGACAAGCAGGTGCTTAATTTGGTGCTCAATGTGACAGCAGGGGAAACGGTGTCAGGGTCGGTGAGTGTGAATGATCTGGAAGGAGACGATTTGTCCTTTTCCGGTGGCTATGGTCAGAAAGGTCAGGCTGTATTTACCGATGAGAGTGGCAACTTTTCATACACCGCGAATGCAAGCACGGAAGGTAATGATGAATTTTCAATATCGGTGAGTGATCAATTTGGGGCGAGTACTGCTAAAGTTAAAGTCAATATTAAATCTGATGGTAGTAGTTCCGGAGGCAATGATGGTTCCGGAGGCAATGAGGATACCGGAGGCAATGAGGATACCGGAGGCAATGAGGATACCGGAGGCAATGAGGATACCGGAGGCAATGAGGATACCGGAGGCAAT
>VAPK010027477.1_pt1 | contig 11002 bp, 11 predicted proteins | sample 3395031 | NCBI WGS metagenome assembly VAPK01 (sample SAMN08290443, study PRJNA428436) | hydrothermal vent metagenome | isolation source: Deep-sea hydrothermal vent chimney 1 | place: Pacific Ocean: Juan De Fuca Ridge
AGTTTGTTTCGTGACGATCTCCGATTAGTCCAATTATTGCTAAGGATGAAAGATCTTGATTGTCTGGGGAGATTGTTTTTGCGAATAGATAACAAATTCCTGCCCCTGTTGCCTTGTTCTTTTCTGGATTTAGGGTTAAATGCGGGTTGATTATTTTTGTGTTTTTGTTAACCTTATTTTTATCTAGTTCATGATGGTCTAATATAAATACTGGTTGTTCTAAATCTTTGAAATGGTCTAAATTGGATGAGGCTAAGTCTGAAAATAGGAGAACTTCGTTTGGTTGTCTTGCTATTTCTTCCTTAAGGATAGAGTCTTCTAATCCTTTAACTATTCGTATCGAGAATTTCTTATCGAGTCTTGAGAATGTTTTCGCGAGGATTGCGGCTGAAGTTATGCCGTCGGTGTCGTGATGGGATATGATTCTTATTGGTTTGTTTTTTGAGAATTTGAGGAATTCTCTGGTAAAGGTATCAATCTCTTTTAGCATATACAAAGAAATTTTGTTCCCTTATAAAGATTTATGAGGTAAAATTTTTATTTTATATTAATTGTAGAGTGAAATATTTGGATTGTGATTAGATTAAATTAAAATGTTTTAGATTTATTTCTTTTTCTTTCTATTCCTGATTGGGATTCCGAAGTATTTCTTGATGATATTTAATCTAGACTGTGCGTGTTGTAGTTTGTGTTTTGCACTTCGGTCTGTTATGTTGTTTTTTAGATGCTCTTTTAATCCTGTTACTTTTTTTTCTGCATTTTCAAGATCTTCATTTCTTTCTATTCCTAGCTCTTGCATATATTCCTTTAATTTTTTACCGAAGATTTTTGTTGTTGGAATTCCGTATTGGTCTCGTAGGATTATTCCGATTTGAGATGGTGCATATTTTTCTGAGAGTTCTAGAATTGTTTTTTTTAGTTCTGGTTCTTTCATTTTAACCCATGTTGGTTTTTTTAGCTCTGCCATTGTAATTGATGTAAATTTGGGTTTTTAAAGTTAGTGGGTGAGGGGGCTGTGGATGATAATTAGTATTAATTGAGTACACTTTTAACTATATGATTCTGGTAAAATCGTTATAAAATTGACTTATAATCTATGACTAAAAAATAAGCAGGTCAAAATAAGTAGGGAATATTTTCTTATAAAGTTTGTGTCTTTTCGGTTTCAGGGTAGAGTTATTTTCATATATATTTCAGAAATTAATTAAAGGAGGGTTGGCTTGATTTTTTATGAAGAAGTGGTGGCTGTGGTTGTTTGTGGTTGTTTTTTCATTTTTCATTTTTGGATTTTTGCATCATCTGGTCAATGAGGATAAGACAAAATTAGTTAGTCTTCCGAAGAATAATAGTATTGATAATGCCTCTGTTTCAGAGTTGCAGAGTGGTTTAAGTGCATCTGTTGCAGTAATAAATCTCTCTCATCTTCCAGAGATTGTTCATCATAATTTTATTGAGTTGGATAAGATTTTTAAGATTTCGAAATTTCGTTCTGGATATGGGCACGATTTTAGTAGCGGGTTTAATGAAACTGGGGTGTGTAGGAGTATGAAGTATTATTTTATGATTAAAGGAATCGACGATGCGTTTTGGTCCAGATATCATGAGGGGAAGGTTTCGAAGGGGGATTGGCCTGTGGTGAGATATTTTGCTCCTGTTTCGGGAACTATCGTCGATATACGTTCTGCGGAGAATATGTTTAGGGATAGGGAGTATCAGTTTATTTTGAAGTCCGATAAATGGCCTAATATTTTGTTTGGGTTTTTTCATGTTGTTCTTCAAAAGAATATTAGTTTGGGGAGTAAGGTTTATGGCGGGGAATTTTTGGGAGTGATTAGTCCGGGCAATGATGGAGAGATAGCCGTTACGGTTAATCCTAATTCGGATAATCAGCTCGTGTCCTTTTTTGAATTGGTTGACGATAGTGTGTTTTCTGAATATCGGAAGAGGGGTGTTGGTTCGAGAGAGGAGTTTATTATATCTGCGAGAGAACGGAATCAGAATCCTTTGATATGTGGGGATGATTGGGAGAGGCGGTTTATTGGGAGTTCGGAAATACCTAATGATAAGAGTGCGTATGATTCGTGGTCTATGGGAGGGGATAATTGGGTATTTTTGAAAAATTGACTAACTATCCAAAAATATAAAAACTTTTTTAAAAATTCTCATATTGCAGCAATAAAAATTATAAAATCAAAGAATGGAGTCAGCAGAAAAGTTTCTGATTCATATTTTGTGTTAAATTTACTTAGTGCGGATGATAGCGATAAGGTTAGTTTAGTAATAAGTAATGCTGATAATTATGATGAAACAACAAAAACAACAAGTGACAGGGTTTATTGCATTTATTTCCTGAAACTTTCTAGTTAGGAATTCTTGTTGGAGATACTGGCTCTTAAAAATCAGGGTTTTTACCAGTAGGTGATTTGGTGATCTAAGGTTTAGGGTGGCATGATTTCTGAATTTACAATTCTTTATATAATGATATGCATGGTTTTTGTTATGGTAAATAATGTTTTGATTAAGGCTTCTGGGGATGTTGTTGAGAAAGAAGGTATTTTGGATTTTATTAGAGACAAGGCACGAGATAATTATGTTGTTGTTATTTGTGGTGCTGGTACGAAAATTGGAGAGGTGCTTAGGAGGAAGGGATATGACACAAAGTTTGATTTTCATGGTCGTATAACTGAAACTTTTGAAGAGAGGGTGATTGTCCGGAATGTTTTAGAGCGGGAACAAAAAAAGTTGCAAGATGGACTTGTTGGTACAGGGGCAAATGTCGTGATACCTATAATTGAGATGGCTTCTATTTTATGTCATATAAATGGGGATATGTATGTTAAAGCTGGGTATTTGGGATTTGACGAGATTTATGTTTTTACTTTGAATGACAGGGTTGAAGGGAAGAAGAAGATTTTTGAGGGTTTTGATAAGGTTGAAATTGTCGGGGTTTAAGTGCGATTTTTATTTCATAAAAAATTGTGCATTCTTTGATTTTGTATTTTTTATGAAGTTTTTGAACTAGAATTTGAATAAAGAATAGCCCCGCGCGGATTCGAACCGCGGTCGCTGGGATCAAAACCCAGAATCCTTGACCACTAGACTACGGGACTAGTGAATTTATGAGATGGGAGGGATTTTTAAGTTTTAGTGTTTGGTTTTAGTGTGACTTAATTTTAAATAGATAGATATTGTAATTTCTTTTATGGTATCTAGCGAGTTTTTTGTGGAGTTTAGTGTGTTATTTTTGTATATTTTTTCTTTTTATATTGCTTATAAAATTAAGAAGCTGGATTTTCTTATATATGCTACAATTTTTTCGTTTTTTTTTGAAATTTTAAATGTGTTGAGTTTTTTACAGAATAGTTTTGGATATATTTATTCTAGTGGGTTTTTGATGTATGTATTTAATGTTCCACTTTTTATCATTTTGGCTTGGGGTATTTTATTTTTGGGTGCTTATTTGGTTTCTTTGAGGCTTCGTATGTCTAAGATTTCTCGTGTTTTATTCATTCCCGTTTTCATCACTTTAGTAGATTTTGTGATTGAGGGTGTTAGTGTAAATTTGGGATATTGGGTTTGGTTGGGGGCGGAAGGTGGCAGGGAACTTTTTTCGTCGATTGTTGCTTCTAATTTTGTTGGGTGGCTAGGGGTTAGTCTTGGGTTTATTTTGTGTTATGAGTATTTAGAAAGGAAATGGCTGAGTATGTTTTTGGGTTATTTGGTGTTTATGTTTTTAGAGTTTGCTTTTTTTAGTTTAAATTGGGTTTTGGGTTTTGTTGGGAACGAGGAATATATGTCATTGGGTGTTATTTTATTTTGTTTTATAGCTTCATGGTTTTATTTTTATCATAAGAATAAGATATTGAATAGAAATAAGAAAGATTTTAAGGTTGATTTTGGGCATGCAAAATATATTGTTTTTATGAGGGGTTTTTTTTATCTTTTTGCTTTATTTTATTTTTTTTGGGATAAATATTATTCAGATTTAGTTTATACTATTGTATTAGTTTTTGTGGTTTTTATGGAAATGTATTTTTTTCTGAGATTCAATGGGTTTATTAAGAAGAAGGTGTAGTTAGTGTTGACTTAGTTTTAAAGGGCATTTTGTTTTGGTCTATTATAGAATTTAAAAATATTAAAATTCCCTATAAATTTATAAATTAGATTGGGTCTTTATTTTATATGGTTATAAAGAGGCAGATTTTTTTTAGTGTGATTGTAGGTTTGTTTTTAATTAGTTGTGTTTCTGCTGTATTTTCTACTAGTACTTATAATTTAAATGAGGGAGATAATTCGAATGCTCATTTTCTAGTCCATACTTTGAAATATGGTCCTTTTCCTGTAAGCCCGGGAAATTGGTTTGATGTTTGGGTTAAGGTGCAAAATGTTGGACAAGAGGATGCTAAAAATGCCACATTTAGGTTTATTCCTAGCTATCCTTTTTCTTCAAATGATAAAGTTGTTAGGTCTTTTGGATTGGTTAGCGGAACGATATCTGCTTATGCAGAAAGACAACCTGGAGAAAACCAGAGTAATTCAAATCAAGTTTTATTAAAATTCCATGTTTTTGTAAATAATAACGCTATTGAGGGAGTGTATAATTTGAAACTGGAGAGTTCTGTTAAGGGGGATAGTGTAACTAAGTTTATGTATGATCTTCCAATTTCTGTGGAGAAATCTGAGGTTGATTTTGACACTACTTTGCAGGATTCGAGGAATATTGGAACATCTTTTACAATTACTAATACAGGGACTAAATCAGCTAGTAGTATAATTGTGAAAATAAATGAGAGTGAGTGGAATTTGTTTGGAGATAAGTCATTTAATGTTGGGAAGTTGAATAATGGGGAAACAACGAGGTTTGTGGTTCAGGGGGTTCCATCGTCTTCAAATATTAAATTAAATATTAGTTATACAGATATTTCTGGAGTAAGAAGAGCTTTGATTAATGACATTCCTGTTTCTAGGAAGGGGCATGTGTTGATAAAGTCTCCAGAGGATCCTTCTTATAAAAAATGGCTGTTTGGATTGGCTGGAATTTTTATTGGTATTGGTATTTTAGGGATATCAAGAAAGATTCATAATAAGAAGAGGACGTAAGTAATTTTAGATAATATGCAGAATAATAAACAAACAAAGAGGCAGCGTATTGTTGATAAAATTTATCATGAAGTTGCAATTTCAATAATAGTAACATTGTTTTTTGCGATCCTTGTGGGCGGAATTGTTTATTATCAAGTTAATCAGGGGCGGATTTATATAGAAAATGCAGAAATAAGTGCTCCTGTGATTTTATTAAAACCTCAAAATTTTGGGGTGTTGGATCATGTCTTTGTTAGAGCAGGAGATAGTGTTTCTATAAATGATGTTGTGGCAAAGGTTGATGGAGAGTCGATAAAAGCTGGAACAGAAGGAATAATTAGTTTTGCTAATAATGTCCCAGGTCAGTATGTTTCTCCTCAGGATACAATCGTTAAGATGTTTAATCCTGCAGAGTTAAGAATTATTGGTCGTGTTGAAGAAGATAAGGGTTTGGTTGAGATTAAGCCAGGTCAAAGAGTTGTTTTTACCGTTGATGCATTTGATTCAAAAGAATATGCGGGTATTGTTGAATCAGTAAGCCCAATTGCAAGACAGTCAGACATTGTATTTAGTATTTCTGATAAAAGGGAAGAAAAGCAATTTGATGTTAATGTGAAATTTATAGCTGGCTATCCTGAACTTAAAAATGGTATGTCTGCAAAAATGTGGATATATAAGTAAAGATGGACAGTGAGGAATCAAGGGCTGGGCTATGGGTACTTGTTACGGTTATTATTGGGACGTTACTTGGAAGTTTGGATAGAACTGTTGTTAATCTTGCGCTTCCAGATATGATGAATCATTTTAGTATTTCGGTTTCTAGTGCTGGTTGGATTGCTACGGCCTATATTCTTGCTAATGCAATATTTGTTCCGGTCTGGGGAAAGCTAGGGGATATTATTGGTAGAAAGAAAGTTTATATTTCAGGATTTATTATATTTATTGGAAGCTCCTTGTTTGCGGGACTTGCTTGGAATTTTAGTTCATTGATATTTTTTAGGGTTGTTCAGGCTTTGGCTGTTTCTGCGGATTATCCTACTGCAATGGCAATTCTCGCTACTACGTTTAGTGGAAGGTCTAGAAAGAAAGCTATGGGAATTTGGTCTGCAAGTATGGCTTTAGGGGCAGTTCTCGGCCCATTAATTGGTGGACCATTGATAGATAATTTTGGATGGCGTTCTATATTTCTTGTTAATGTACCTTTGGGGATTATAGGAATTTTAATGGCATATAAATTTATAGAAGAATCAAATATTAAAAAGCAAAAAGTTAATTTCGATATTTTTGGGGCTATGGTATTAGCTGTTGCTCTTTTTGCGATTGTGTTGGTATTGGATAAGGGTCTTTCTTGGGGGTGGATTTCTTTGAAAAGTATTTTGTCTTATTTTGTAGCAATTTGTTTTCTTATTTTATTTTATTTTATTGAGAAAGCTCATAAAGATCCTATCGTTAATTTAAATCTTTTTAAGAATAGGACTTTTGTGATGGTGATTATTAATACTTTTGCGATATTTATGGCATTAATGGGGAGTCTTTTTTTGATTCCTTTATTCGCACAAAATTTTTTAGGATATTCTTCTACACAAGCGGGTTATTTGTTTTTACCTATGGCGATTGTTCTTATATTTGCAGCTCCTTTGGGTGCTAAGTTGGGGAAAAGATTATCTTCTGGTAGGATTATAGCTATAGGAACTTTTATCGCTGCGGGTGGGGTGTTTTTATTTTCATTTCTTGATCTTCGTTCTACGGCACTTAATTTAATTATTCCTTTTTCAATTATGGCTTTTGGTTTAGGTTTAGGAATGTCTCATCGACCGAGTTTGATAGTATCTTTAGCTCCTAAAGATGAGATAGGGTCCGCTTCATCATTGTTTGTTTTGTTTAGAAATATGGCTGGAGCGTTTGGGGTTGCATTTTTTGCTACGATTTTGTCAAGTAGTATGAAAGATAATGTTTTGAATTTGTCTAGGTATACAATTGTTAATTCTAAAGATCCCGCAGTTTATCAAAAAGTAATGTCATTAATAATTCTTAAGGCGCAGGTTCTTTCTTATGCTGAAGTTTTTATTGTTGCATCGGTTTTGATTTTTATTGGGGGCATAGTCGCGTTATTTATTGATAACAAAAGAGTTAGAGATAAATCTTCATGATGTTAGTGTTTTTTGTATCTTCCACGTTTTTCTACTATAATTAATCGTTCTAGGATTTTTTTTGAATCTTCCCAGTTGTAGCCTTTTTCAAAATTTTTGGATAGGTTTTCATATATAAGGAAGTGTTTTGCCTTTAGGGCTTGTTTTATTAGGTGGATATCTACTGCTTTGTCTTCTATTTTTGTTGAGATATAAGATAGTCCAAAATCAATTAGGAATATTTTTGAATTTGATAAGATGATGTTGGATGTTGTTAGGTCTGCATGGATTATGTTGTTTTTGTGAAGTTTTGCCACTTGTCTTCCTATTTTTTGCATTGTGGAAAATTGTTTGGATTCTGGGTAGGAGTTTAGGGTTTGGGAGAGGCGGTCGCCTTTGATGTATTCCATTGAGAGGTTGAATTTTTCTGTGTGTAGAAGTTTTGGGACGTTAATTCTTGCTTTTGCTGCTTTAGTTAGGATTTTTGCTTCGGCCCTGGTTCGGCGGGTTCTTATTTGTTTGTCTAGCTGGGGGTGGCGGTAAGATTTTGGGAGGCGGTTTTTGTGGATGGTGTTATCTTTGGTTAGGTAGATTTTTGCTTCGGCGCCTTGTTGGATTAAATTTTGTTTCATGATTAAATTCTCATCTTCCCACTAAACTTCTTAGCCATCTTCTGCATCATCTTGGGGTCAATGTTTCCCTCAGCCATACCTGATTGCATTCCCATCATTTCTTTTAGCATCTTATATTGTTTTAGAAGTTCTCGGATTTCTGTGGTGGTAGTCCCAGAACCTTTTGCAATTCTTGCTATTCTACTTGTTTGTTTTTCTAAGATTTCGGGGTTTTCAATTTCTTCTTCTGTCATTGAGGAGATTGCACATTTCCAGTTTTTCATTTTGACTTCTTGTTTTGCTAGTGCTTCTTTTGGGACTTTTGCGGCGGACATCCCTGGTATCATTCCTATTAGTTTGTCCATGGAGCCCATTTTGTTCATTTGCTCTAGTTGTGAGTATAAATCTAGGAGTGTGAATTTTCCTTTTTTTAGTCTGTCTTCGATTCTTTTAGTTTGAGATTCGTCTGTTGCTGATTTTACATGTTCTAGTAGAGCTTGTAGGTCTCCCATTCCGAGTAGTCTTTGGATGAACGATTCTGGGTTGAAGGTTTCTATTTCGTGGAGTTGTTCTCCGACACCGATGAAGTAGACTGGGGAGGAAGTTTCTGCGCAAGCTGTTAGGGCACCACCTGCTTTTGAGGTTCCATCCATCCTTGTTATGATTACGCCGTCAATTGAGAGTGCTTTTTGGAATTCCAAGCTTTGAGTTTTTGCGGTTTGTCCTACGTCAGCAGGCATTACGAGGATTCTGTAGTCTGGTTTTAGGGTTTTGTTTAGGGTTTTAATTTCTTTGGTTAGTTCTTCGTTTAGTCCGTCTCGTCCGGCTGTGTCAATTAAAACTAGGTCATATTTTTCTAGCTCTTTTTTGTGTTTCTTTATTATTTCTAGAGATCTTTTTGTATGGTTAAGTTTTTTGTTTTTTTCTTTGTCTTCTGGGGATTCTATGAATGAATGAAGTTTTGCTTTGTCGGCCATTTGTTGGAGCTGTTCCATTGCGGCTGGTCTTTGTGTATCTAGTCCTAGGAGCGCTACTTTTTTCCCTCTTTTTGCGTAATAGAATCCTAATTTTGCAATTGTTGTGGTTTTACCTGCTCCGTAAAGACCTAGGAACATAATGCTTGCCTGTTTTGGCAATTTTAGTTCTTTGGCTTCTCCACCTAGAATTAGTGAGATTTCATCGTGGATTAGGGTTATTAGTTGCTCTTTTTTGTCTACGGATTGGATTGTTTCATCGTAGGCGATTTTTTTGATTTTTTGTGTTAGGGCGAATACTAGTTCTATATTGATGTCTGCTTCAATTAGGGATTTTTGGATGTCTTTGATGACTGCATCTATTAGTTTCTTATCTAGGAAGATTGCGTTGCTGATTTTTTTTATTCCGGATTTTAGGGTGCTGCCTAGTTTTTCTAGTACCATTGATTTCTTTCTTTTAGAAAAAGAAATTTCTCGCAAGTAGAAAACTTATATTGAGAAATACTGTTTCTTTGTTTAATTTCATTAATTAAGGAGGTTCGTGAGGTTTTTTATATCTTTGTTTGCTATGTGTGTGTAGATTTGTGTTGTTTCTAGTCTTATGTGCCCTGATAATTTTTGAATATGTCTGATGTTATATAAAATAATGTTCGAGACTTAATCGAAAAACTTAAAAATATTTATCAATAATATAATGGACGGGTATGATTACAGTACTTGGATTAGTAGCAGCAACTTGTACCATTATTTCATATTTACCACAAGCAATAAAAACTATAAAAACCAAACATACCAAAGGTCTATCGTTAGGTATGTATACAGTATTAACAACAGGTGTTTTTATATGGTTTTTATATGGGATTTTGATTAAAAATTTGCCAGTTATTCTTTCAAATGGAATATCACTAATTTTTACTGCTACAATATTATTTCTAATCATTAAATATAAATAAATGTCTCGAACATTAATCAGAGGGACGTTGCGCTTAAAATTCTTTCAGAATTTTATCCTCGTATAACAAGGGCTATACGGCTCGGGGCTCGGCTCGGACTTCACCCAAATCTTTCTCCCACTGACCTCAAGAAGCAAATTATTTATAAAGAATTTATATTACAGTTATGTTATGCAAAAATTAAAACTTGACAAAGGACAGTTTATAATTTTTTTATTATCTCTACTTCCAATTATATTCTGGATTTTTACTCCTAAGCTTGACTTGTTCTTTAGTAATTTGCAAACTGGGCTTGTTGGTTTTGGTGAAATATTTGGGTTGGTTGGCATGGTGCTATTTTCGCTTAACATAATATTAGCGACAAGATTACCAATTATTGAAAAACTATTTGGCGGCTTAAGCAATATTTACAAAAAACATGATTTCTTAGGTCAGTTGGCCTTTGTTCTATTGCTTTTCCATCCATTGCTTTTGCTTCCAAGATATGCTTCAAATATTAAAGGAGTATTTTCTTTTTTGTTCTTTAGTGATTTATGGGCCCGAAACTTCGGGATTTTTGCTTTATGGATAATGTTATTGCTCATTGTTTTAACGTTATACCTGAGACCAAAATATAATATTTGGAAAATAACGCATAAGTTTTTCGGTGCCGCTCTTTTTTTCGGTGCTTTACATGTTTATTTTATTCCGGGATATGTTATGAATAATTTGTTATTAAAAGGTTATGTATTATTCATCGCAGTGTTGGCAATATTAGCGTTTCTTTATAAAAGTGTTTTTGGAAGATTCTTTGTAAAAAAATATACTTATTTTGTAAAGAAAATAAAAAAATTAGATGATGATATTATTGAGATAACATTAAAGCCAGAGAATAAACATTTGATGTTTAGACCAGGACAGTTTATCTTTATTTCGTTTAAGCAAAAGGGTTTATCTTCAGAGAGTCATCCTTTTTCAATCACCTCATCACCAAAGGAAGAATTATTAAAAATAAGTGTGAAAAAACTTGGTGATTACACAACAGAACTATATTCAAGGCTTAAGGAAGGTTCTGCGGCTGAAATCGAAGGTCCATTTGGGTCATTCTCCTATCTTAACACTGAAAATAAAAATCAGGTTTGGATAGCGGGGGGAATAGGAATTACTCCTTTCTTAAGTTCCATCAAAGATTTGAGAGACAAAAATAATTATTCAATCAATCTTTTTTATTGTGTTAAAAATAAAGGGAAGCTATTTATTTGAATCTTCTTGAA
>VAPK010254720.1_pt1 | contig 10997 bp, 13 predicted proteins | sample 3395031 | NCBI WGS metagenome assembly VAPK01 (sample SAMN08290443, study PRJNA428436) | hydrothermal vent metagenome | isolation source: Deep-sea hydrothermal vent chimney 1 | place: Pacific Ocean: Juan De Fuca Ridge
ATCCATCATTTGACCTTTAAAAACAAGCCGTTTATTGGTAGTTTTACTACCAATATTTGATGGATGTCCATTTTTCGGTCAATTCATAGAGATGCCCATATGGCACCCCCGCCTTTTTTTGATAATTCAAGCTAACTTCTTGTTCGCAACTACTTAAATTGTGATAAGTTATCATTATCTTATTAAAAATAAATGGAGCTTTACGGGTGATCTCAAAAAATGCTAATAACATGCTTAATATTTACCCAGTTGAACAATCATTTAAATTCCCTCTTATTCTTACTGCTTTGTTGGTGTTATTGCCTGCCTTAGCGCTGTATTGGTTCTATGGTGACTCTTCAGTTGTTCCGCGTGCTTTTAAATTATTTATAGGAAACTGGATTTCTCCTATTATTCTATGGTTTTTCAGTGCAAGTTTTTTACATTTATTATTGAAAAAAACGAAGCTTCAAAAAGAGAAAAAACAGAGTGCATTTTTAACTGAAAGAATATTGCCAACCATTATTCGAAATGCCTCTACAGACCCTACAAATAACACACTCCATGATGAGTTAAGCAAATCAACTTCGCAAAATCACATAAACCGAGAGAATTTACTTAGCACTCGCTTAGATTTATTTCTTAATCATCACGATGATGATGTGGATGAAATCTTCAGCTTTAAGGAGCGCGAGCTAATGCGTAGTTCTTTTTCTTTATCTCGATTTATGGTTTGGGCAATTCCTATTATGGGATTTATTGGTACGGTTTGGGGTATCAGTAATGGTATCGCACATTTCTCAGACGCGATGACCACCAGTAATTCCGTTACCGATGTGTCTGCTATGTTAAAAGAAAGCTTACCTTTGGTGACAAATTCATTAGCAACAGCGTTTGATACCACTTTATTGGCACTATTGCTTAGCATTCCATTGATGATGTTAATGATCTCTTTAGAAAAAACTGAAGAATCCTATTTGATCGATCTTGATGAGCGTTGGTTTCATGATATTAAACCCGATTTACAAAGTCATTTTGGTAAAACAACTAGTACTTCTAGCCAAGGTCAAACGGTGATTTCAGGTGGTGGTGATTCTGCGGCAAGTACGCAAATAGTCGCCAATGAAATTCAGCTATTAAGCTCTCAAATAAAAGCGCTTCAGGAAACAATGGAAGATCTTTATGAGACTGTTTTTACATCTAATCTAGGTGATGGGAAGTAAGTGAAATGGCACTCTCTCGCGCCGCACGCTACGCTCGTTACTCTCAAGATAATAAACTTGAAATTAGCCTGTTTCCGTTTTTAAGTATTTTTCTGTGTGTTATGGGCGTGCTGTCATTCATTAATGTCTTAAGCAGTTATAGTACCCCACAAAAAATCCAACTTACTGCACAATTAGAAACAGGTTATAAAGTTGCCTTTCAAATTTTCAGCTTACCCGATGGCATTATTAGTGTGCCTCCAACCAAATATTTAACAAAGCTAATGAATGCAGTGGATGAGGCAGATAGAGACACCATCAACGATATCTTAATAAGGCGCGAAAGTTCTATGGAAAAGCTAATGTCGTATTCAGGTCCTATTATTGATGCGGCGAATGAACCTGAAGTAGAAAGTATCCTTGAAGCAGTTCGGGATATGCGTACCTTGAATGAGTTGGCGCTTAAGGCAAACTATCTTTATGAAGAATTTTTGCTTTTTGGGATTTACCCCAATGGCGGACAAGCGTATCAAAAAATTAGAGATGTAATGAGTGTAAGCCCTGATGCAAAATCACTGAGTATCGGACTTGAACCTTTGGATTCAAATTGGACTCTAAACCTTAAATCTGGTCAAGGAAACAAATGATAATTTTCAGCCCAAACGCACCTGCTGCATCCAATAGCGCCTGCCTTCCCTCCCAAGGTAGTTATCACTACCTTGCTCAGTCCATGCAAGCACTCTTGAATACATCAGCCACATTTGAATCTGAAACCTTGACCAGATTCAAGGTTTACCTTAAATCTGGTCAAGGGAGCAAAGAGAACAAATGATGAATCAGGGAAAGTCCAAGTAAATGAATTTAATCAGTCTCGATTCACTCACTGATATCGTATCCAATTCCGTTGGTATACTGATTATTTTTGCGGTGATCAATCTGATTCATGATAATAACAAAACTTACCAGCTTGAAATTCCGATTGAACATGCGACTGAACTCAGTCCTGTTTTTTATATTTGCAAAGATGACCGGATTCTAGAAATGGATATGGATAAAATTTTCTCAAATGCGACCTTACAAGCAACACAGGGTGCGGCCGCGAGTAAGCGTATTTTTGCATTAGATTACTCAGGGTTACTCGCCAAGATTGATCGCGATAAGGGGATTTCATTTTATGCGCGTGATACCAGTACTTGGCCCAAATTTCATGAGATTGATAAACGTTTATCATCCTTACGCGAGTCACTAGCAAACATTGACCCTGCCAAACAATTTGCTTTCTTTTTTGTTTATGATACGAGTGAAGAGGGCAGCGCCACGGGCAGTGGTTTTGAAGCCTTTCGCAAAGCACGTGAGCATTTAAAAGGGCGAGCAGTGAAAACAGGCTGGCAACCGGTGAATAGTGAAGCGCCTGCGAATATTTGTGATGAAGGTTTTGATAAACGTTGCAGATATCTACCCTCTTATTTAGGTGGTACTAATTCGGGTAATGTTAATTGATGAAAAAACAACAATTTTCACAGCTAAAAAAACTCTGGGGATTAGATCAAGATACCTCTATCGTAGTATTGCTAGAACACGCTCAAAATAAATTACAAGAAGATCCAGGTAATCCTGAATTAAGCTTTAATGTGGCTGAATTATTACGCCATGAAAATCGTACAGATGAAGCAAAAAGCCTTTATCAAAATGCAGTAAAACTCACTGATCAACGAACTCAACAACGCGCCGAAAATCTTGAACATAGAGTGAAAATGAGCCGTGATCATACGCGTGCGAAGTTTTTATTATTTACCTTTGTACCGCTGATAATCTTGGCACTGATTGCAGGACCTGCATGGAAAATACTTTCTGTGCCAGAACCACTCCCTAAGGAAAGTGACCCAGAGCAGTTTGCTTTCACGCGTTGGTTAGCTAAGCAGCAGATGGTTGAAATCATGACCACCTTGCAACAGCAAAACCCTGAGTTATCTTTTGATTTTAGTCAGCCTGTCGGTCGCCAACAATCTCCAATGGAATTCATGCAGTCTTTAATGCGTCCAGATGCTATTCAACGCCTAAAAAGAGATAAAGAACGGGCTGCGAATAAGAACAATAATGATGGTGATGGTAGACCTGAGTTTCAGTGTAGCCGAGAACCTAGAGTAAGTTGTTCGGCTAGGGATATTCCCAGTGCAGCAGGTGAAAGGCGCACGGAAGTAGTGGCTTTAATGGATGCTTACAATACCATTTTAGAATCTGAACGTGACTGTGAAAAAATAGAGAAATCGATTGAGACCATTGGCGAGCAGTTACAATGGCGAAAATCAGAACGACGCATAAAAGCTACTTTGGAAGACTTTGCGGTTGAGTGTTATTTTCGTAAGAAGAACCTAGGAAAAACTCTAGAGCATGCACGTAAATTACAGTGCTCTGGTGATGTGGGTTATGTCAATTCTGTTTACTGGTATTTGACCGCCATTCACCATCAAAATGGTCAAATAGATAAAGCCAAACAGGCTTACCAATGTTATCAAGAAGCAACAGTATATGTGGAGAAAAATGATTTTAGTCCCGCTTATGTAGCTTCTCGACATCGTGAATCAGGTGCATTGGCATGGTTATATTTTGATGACTTAGCCACCGCTACCGCAGAGTTAAAACGGGGTCGCACCATCTTAAAGAATATCCCTTTAAAAACGCCAGTCATCTCACAGGTAATTTCTGAGATCAACCTAGATCTCATGGAAACCTATGTCACAGCCGATGTTGATGCAGAAAGCTTTGATGATTTGCTGGAAGAAATTAATAGCAGTGGTTTGCTAACCGATGGTTATAAGCAAATCAAAGATACCCTGGCAGCAATATATTTGATGCAGAATAAAAGAAATAAAGAGGCAGTAGTTCCTTTAAACACCTTGGTTAGCCGTTTCAAATTAATGCCAGAGTTTATTTGTGGTTGGGACTGGAGTGGTTTTAAAAGAGGGCTGAGTGAATCCATTTCTGATTCTGAAATCCGCCAGAAGGCAGTGGAATTAGTGGACGCTGCAAACTGTTATGAGTCACAAACTATAAAGCAGCGAATCAAGAATATTAATACCGTGCAACAATGGTTACAGCGCAAATGATGGCTTTTAATTACATTCTGAAAATGAGCACACAATCTTCTAAAAAAGGCGGGGGTGCCCTTCGACTGGCTCAAGGTAAACCCAGCCCGTTCGGTGGCATTACTGTTACTCTATTGAGAGGATATTCTTATGCTTAATAGAATTATTCTTTCCTTTATTCAAAAATATCCTACCAGCGTTTTAGCAATGCAAGTTGATGTTTTTGAAAAACCTGCAACCTATAAAAGTTGGATTTATCCAGTGCGTTATTTATTGGCGCTACGTTATCTAAAACATAAGCAAAAAGTGTTGCAACAATTTAGTCATAAACTGATTTATCCAGTGCCAGAAAATGACTTTAAAGCGGAATTAATACGAAGTCTTTCAGGGCAAAAACTAAGTATTAATGAGTTAGGAAACACATTCAAAACACCAAGAATTACACAACCAGCAATTGCCTTTGGTTTTAAATCATACTTAATTTATCCACTGTTAATAGGCGCTTCTGTTTTTGGGCTTTATCAGCTAAATGATTGGTATCAGCAACGTAAAATTGAAAATGTACTGGCAAATTATTTGCCGTACTACTCTGATTTATTACACCAAAAGTTATTATTTGAGCGCAATGGAATAACTGCACCATTGGAAAGTCTTGCTGAAAAAGTGACCAGCGTGCAGGAGAAAATTCTTAGCGACTTACCTGAAAGAGATGGCATCCGATCGGTGATGCAAGAACAGTTAGAAAATCTAAAAGATGCCGATAAAAGCAGTGCCGATATTATGTTTGGATTTAAAACGGTGAATACCCTTTTTGATAAACAAGGCATGGATTATTATCTTTCACCTAAGTCTTTTTCACCGCCGTGTTCTTCCCTAATTGAAGCACCTGTGGAAGAAATGATGATGCTCAAAAAACTCGAACAGTTAATGAGTAATAATGATCCTGAGCGTTGCCGCACAACGATGATGACGGTGTATAAAGTACATAATCGAACTCAGCTTTATTATGATGAGGATGCGACGCTAAGTCAGCCAGAATCAGAACAAACCGTTGCCGTTGAACTACCATTATTTCGTGTTAGAAGAATTGATAAAGTACCTGCCGTAGATAGCGCACTGGGACTAACTTATAAAGAACATGGCATCGGTTCTATCATCTTATTAGACCGAATTAAAAGCTTCTCAGAAGAGTCCGTTCTACCAGCGCTGACATTTCAAGGGCGTAATTTTGTGATTCCTTATTGGATGCAAGGCTACTACGAAATTGAAGAAGTTGTCACCAAGGGATATCAAAAAGACATAAAAGCGATTTACCCAGACAAGGTAGAACGGCGTAAAGTTAAGGTTGCGATTAAGCAGTTAATCAAAGATAAAAACCGCATGCAAAATTCAAAAATGCAACGTACCTTAGAGCGAACCAATAGCAATAGTGCCAAAAGTATTTTTGGCAATGGTTTTGATGCAATCAGTGTGCTGTTAGGAAAAAAGAAAGCGAGCCAAAAAGAAAAAGCGAAGCCTATCGCTTTTGCCGAACAGGAGTTATTAAAAAAGCTAGATGATGTATTGCTACCCAGCATCGAATACCATGAGGCGTATCATCAAATCAATAAAAAGCAATGGAAGAAGGCTGCATGGATGAACAAGCTAAAAGATGAACTGACAGACGATGGCATGGATCATATGTTAGAAGAGCTTGGTGCCTATCTAGCGCAATTAGCCAATACCAAGCAGGGTCATAATATCTGGCTTAGCAAACTACTTATCTTTTCATTAAATCCAATGACAAAAGGACAGGCTGAATACTACGCCTCCAGCATCATTCTAACCACCATGGAATCACTTTACCTAAGTGAAAAAGTCGAGCCATACCACGAAAGCGATGTCGATGATAAAACCAATATTTATCGAATTTTGACGATGATGGATAATCAACAAATCCGTGATTTAAGTAGACGCGCTTATGAGGTTTTATTTGAGCGTAAAGTGCCTGATTTATCGTTTAAACCTTAATTATTCGTCTTGTGGCAGTCGGTAGGGTGTTATTTAATAGATGGTGCTTAAGGAAAGCCTGATTAAGTCGAATGGCACCCCCACCTTTTTTACATAATTGCAAAGTCTATTGTTCATTGCTTAGTTCAAAATAGTAGTTCATTAGAGCACAACTCTTTGGTGTTTTAAGTTGCAAGTCATCTTCATTGTATCTTTTGATGACACGCAATTCAGGGCGATAGGCTAGATCTGTGGGTAACTTAACATTCCATACTAAATGTAAATTGATTAGCTTGTTAAGCACCCACCAGCCTGGATCTGCTTGACCTTTATAAATCCCTAACATGGCTGAACCTGGGTAAGCGTGATGGTTGTTATGCCATGATTCTCCCATGGTTAATAACCCTGTGAAGGGGATATTGTGTCCTTGTACGGCGGCACCATCTACGTGCCAATCTCTATTTCCCACATTGTGGGCAAAATGACCGATTAGCCAATGTCCTGTGATAGATACCGCGATACGTGCTGAGATTCCCCATATTAACCATGAAATACCACCGAAGTAGAAAAGTGCGATGGCCCAAGGAAGTTGTTGGAGCATCAAAGTTTTTTCCATGAATTGATAGATTCGATCATTTTTGATGCGAGCTTCAGGTGTAAATTTTGGTGGATTCTCTAATTCTAGGTCACAGTTTAATTGCCACCAGCCATCATGTAAGAAATTACTGCCATGCCGCAAATATGAATGGCATTCACCTTGGCGTTGCGCCCAATCTCTTAGGTCATGTTGTTCAGTCATTCCAAGTGGCCCCGCCATGCCGACTAAAACACCTAAGTGAACAAAAAAGTATTCCAACCACAGTGGGCATTCGTAGCTATTGTGAATTAAGCGCCGATGCATGCCTAGAGAATGCCCTAAGCAGAGGGTTAGTGATGTGAAAATGACAAATACCGCAAAGGCAGATAATGAAAAATAAACTGTTCCGCCAATAATGGCGATGCATAAATGTGATAAATACCAGAGAGATTTGGCTGGTGCCCAGCGAACAACGCCATGAGCTGCATTGGTAAGAGCGTTTTCTTCCATTCTTAGTATTTCAGTGTGATGAGTTTTATTATTCATTTGATTCTCCCTAGAGTTTTCAATCGATATTTGGCAATAAACTCGTAGATTCTGGCAAGGTAAGGATGAGCACGAGGAAATTTTCTAAGAAAAGCAGATACACGACGGTAATAGGGGATTTTATCCCAAAGGGTTAATACGCCATCGAGTCCTACCTGATGCACACCACTGCTGTCTTTGATATGAATGAGTCGCATTGCATCTTCATAGAGAATTCCTTCGGATTCTAATTCTTCAGGATTGTGGTTTATATCAACCCATTTAATATCTTCATTTTCAGTGTCTTTGCGCACCAGTCTTTGGTAAAGCTTGATCTCTCTTTTGCAGAGTGGACAAGCGCCGTCGTAATATACACAGGTAGTTGACATGGTAAGGCTCCTTATCTATTGATGGAAGAGACCTTTGCACAAAAGATATGACGAATAAAAATGGCTTTATTTCCGCCTGATTTCCCTAAAAATATGCTCAATAGCCCTGCTATTAACCAGATTTTTATGAAAAACAAGCAAAAATACACTCATTTTTCTTTCGCCATTCATTCGTGCAAAGGTCTCTATAAGATAGTTAAAAAATAAAGTGAGAACTTCTGTTTGGATAGAAAAGGAATACAAATACATCAAGGTATATAAAAATCAGTGATTTAAGGACTTGCTAAATGATAATATGGGAACTCGAAGTTATAAGAGAAGTTTAGAAAATGGATAAAACGGAAGAAAAAGCCAATCAAGCACTGAAAGAATTTATTCGATATTCATCTAGCCCTTGGCGTATTGTCTGGACAAATTTTGTGGCAGGAATCTTTAGAGGTTTAGGGGCCATTATTGGTGCATCAGCTTTTATCGCCTTGTTAGTTTGGGTACTTGCCCTCTTTGCTGATATGCCATGGATTGGCGAATATGCCGCGCAGGTTAAATCTACGGTAACTCAGTATGTAAATGAAACCAATTATAATGATGAATTTGATCGCTTAGGTGATTCGCTAGAGCGTATAGAGAAAGGGTTGTCTAAAGAATAGAAGTAGAAATAGTGCATATGGCAGTTCTGCAGAGCCTGTCGAAGTACCCCTGTTTTTACATAATTGGCTTATCAATATTAAATAACGGAGAAGCTCATGCCTCATTGTATTATCGAATATTCTAAAGACATTGATATAGAACCAAGCGCTCTAATTGATCAGGTATTCAAAAGTGCTTTAAACACAAAGCTATTTGAAGAACATCATATTAAAACGCGTACCTTAGTATTTGATCATTATCAAAAAGGCGCTCTCAAAGAAAAGTTTATTCACGTCAGTGCAAAAATTCTCAGCGGACGAACACTAAAGCAGCGCTCGATATTATCTCAATCTATTTTGGATGGGCTGGTAAACCTTGGACTAAACTCAGTCACAATTACGGTTGAGGTGATCGAGATGGAAAGAGGCTCTTATGCTAAAAAAGTACTGTAGTTGTTTTACTTAGGGTATTTGTGGCACTTAGAAAATAAGTCTTTAAAAAACAATCTTCAAAAAAAGGGGGGGGTGCTTCGACTCTGCTCAGCAGAGCTTCCATTGAGAGTTGCAGGCTGCTCTATTATAGGTCAATAGTGCTTCATGCGAAGTTTGCGGGTAGTTTTTGACATCTCAATCATGGCTTTCATTATTTGCATCTCCCGTTGTAAGTCTTGGTAAGCATCGCTGCCAACTTTGATGCCTTTGATTTTTTCTTTAGCTCGGTCGATTGACTTTTTTGCCTCTTCAGCATCAAGTTCATCACTACGAATAATGGTATCGGCGAGTATCGTTACTAGATTGGGTTGTACTTCAACAATTCCACCTGACACAAATATGGACTCAAGGTTTCCTTCTGCCGTTGTGTAATGAGTTTCTCCTGCTTTGAGGGATGAAATAAAAGGCGCATGTCCCACTAGAAAGGTTAAACCTCCCATGCTGCCTGATACTGTGATCTCGCTGACTTTTCCATGGAAAATTTCATGATGGGAGTCAACAATATTGAGGTGAAGTGTATTTTTCATATTAATTGGGTAGGTGTTTAATGATTTATTGGATTGATGATTAGGCGTTTATAAATACTAGAGGTTTTTTTCTTTTCTATAATTTCCAGGTGCCATGCCTGTAATCTCACGAAAAGCTGTGTAAAAGTTAGACTGTGAGGTAAAACCCGTTGATAAACCAACGGACAATACGGATGCTTTAGGCTCATCAATTAACATGCGTTTGGCTTCATTGACTCGGTACTCTCGGATGAGCTTTGAGAAGCTTTTATCAAATCGGGTATTGATCAGCTCGGATAACTGATGATGACTAATTTCCATTTGTTCTGCTAAGACACTTAAACTCAGTGTTTCTTGGGTGAATAACTTATCGACTTCCATTAATTGCCGAAGTTTTAATTCCAGTGCGTTACTGTCAACATTATTCAATGTGCTGGATGCATAGGCTGCTTGTGCTGCCTCGGCAACTTCTTCGGTTATATCTGGAAAGCGTAACAGGGTGAAGACTACGAGGACAAAGGTTGCACCAATTAAAAAAGCATAGGATGAATAAAACAATTTCTCACTAATCAAGGGCAGGATGATACCAAGCAATAACACCAATGCGGCGGTTACAAATAAAGCAGCTAATACCACTAATTCTAATTTGAAACGGGCGCGCTGGGTTCGCAGTGAAAAGACAATATGTGTCAACCATGCAACGTATCCAGTACCAATTAAGAAGGCGAATGGCAGTGCATATTGTCTCGGTAAAAAGAAACTGATCAGCAACGGTAAGGCATGTAAAAATAACAAAGGGCTGTAGCTATTTTCTACTTTTAAAAAGTCTCGGCTGAAAAAGTAAAAGGCAGGTGATACAACAAATAATATAATCGTATAAAATTTAGAATGAATTAGACTATCATCTCCTTGTAGGAAGATGTAATGGGCGACTTGTAATGCTGCAAGACCGACTAATAAGATAATGCCTGCGAGTCGTGGTAGGAATTTCCCTTCATATTTATGACAGTTTAGATGGCTTACTGCCAATACCGCTGTACTGATGATTGAAAACCCGATAAAGAAAGTAGTGATGCTGTGAAGTAGCAAAGTATAAGCCCGATGTGTGATCTGTATTAAACACTATTATACCCACATATTGTTAGCCAAATGCTTTTTTGTATTAATGCTCAATTGAGGAGTTTAGGTTGAACGTAACCGATATATTAATCCCGCTTTATTTGTTAATTACATTAGGTTACTTCTTAAAAAAGTATCAATTTCCAAGTAAAGAGTTCTGGCCAGGTATTGAAAGAATGATCTATTTCATTCTATTTCCAGTGCTCGTTTTTGTGGCTATTTTAAAAGCACCGATGGAGGTTTCTTTATTTATTAACCTTATTACGCTTAGCCTTATCCCCGTTATTATTGCGGGTTTAATACAATTCATTGGTTTATTGTCTCCTAGCATTAGCGGCGCTACTGTTACTTCTATGTATCAAGGCGCGATTAGAACAAACACCCCCATTGCGTTGGTTATCGTTGCTTGGTTGGTTCCTGATACAGGTTTGAGTTTGATGGCAGTGCTGATTTTAATCATGGTTCCTTTTAATAATGTTTCCTCCATTCTTATTTTGCTACGTTATG
>VAPK010097954.1_pt1 | contig 10989 bp, 13 predicted proteins | sample 3395031 | NCBI WGS metagenome assembly VAPK01 (sample SAMN08290443, study PRJNA428436) | hydrothermal vent metagenome | isolation source: Deep-sea hydrothermal vent chimney 1 | place: Pacific Ocean: Juan De Fuca Ridge
ACTCGGCGTGAGTTGATAATCGCTTGAGGCATCGACATTGACTACCTGCGGCAGGGCACCGAGAAAACGCACGAAGTTGCGATTACAGGGGTAACCGGGATCGGCCATCATCACCGAGTCGCCTGCATCCACTAACACGCCCAGCGCCAGCAACAATGCGCCGGACGCACCCGGGGTAACCACAATACGTTGCGACGAAACATTCAGCCCATAACGCTGCTGATAAAATGCTGCAATGCACTCCCGAAGCTGGGGCAGACCCAGGCTGGGAGTGTAATGCACATCACCGTTTTCAATGGCGCGGATAGCGGCCTGGGTAACCGGCTCCGGGGTGGGGAAATCCGGCTCGCCAATTTCCATGTGTACGATGTCCCGACCCGCCGCCTCCAGCGCCCGCGCCTCGGCCAGCAGCGCCATCACCCGAAACGGTTCGATTTTCTCTATTCGTTCGGAACGTCGGCTCATGCCGAGGGAAGACTATTTGCCAGACGTTGCACCAGCTCCAGATCCAGACAGGCCGCGCCGTTGACGATGGTTTTATCGCCCTGCATCACATTAAATGCCTGATCCGGCTCACCCATGTTATCCAGTACCAGTATCGCATCGCTAAAATCATGTTCACGGGTGTAATCATTTACCGTGATAATCGTGCGTAAACCTGCGGCAACTGAAGACTTAATGCCGTTTTCCGAATCTTCAAAGGCAATACAGGCATCGGCTGTCAGCCCCATTTTTTCCATCGCCCAGGTGTAAATATCAGCGGCTGGTTTTTTGGCTGGCACCACATCACCGGCAGCGATAACTTCAAACCAGCTTTGTGAATCCTCGCCCAGCGTATGGGTCAGCAAGGCCTGCACATTGGCCGGAGTGGTGGTAGTGGCAATCCCCATGCGCATACCCGCATTCCGCGCTTCCCTGAGCAGGCGTTCCACCCCCGGGCGCAGGGGAATCCGGCCTTCGGCCAGCAGCGCCGTGTAATGTGCTGTTTTTGATTTGTGTAGTTCGGCAATGAAACTATCGAGATCAGCCGGGCGCGTGAAACCAGTATTGAAATGATCCAGATAATATTTCATCCGCTCCTTACCGCCAGTAACCGCCAGTAACTTGCCGTAGAGATCAACCGACCAGTTCCAGTCCAGCCCAGCCTGCGCAAAGGCCAGATTAAACGCCACCCGATGTCCATCACGTTCGGTATCTGCCAGCGTACCGTCTACGTCAAATAATAATGCCTGTAGTGTTTCATTCATGTCTGATGACCTATATTCTATTGCACAACTATTTCACTGAATTTCAATCTCAGAGAAAAATGAGGACGCTACTTTACCGTAGTCAGTTGCCAAAAATCGAGTTATTTAGAATCATAACAAGATAGAATTAAAGGCTATCCAGGGTCGCGATTGTACAAAAATAAACCACTTATGGATGTAATATTATTATCAGCCCTTAGCGGCAAAAAACAGGGGCTTATGCTAATATTTAAGCTTGCCCTGATTCATTTATTAATTCATTTATTGCGCTGTTTTAAATATTCTGGTATTAAACCGCGTTCATTTTAAATTCCCGGTATCGGTAGGAGACAGTTAGAGATGCCCACAAAGAAAAAGCCTGTTGCCAAAAAAGCAGCAAAGAAAAAAACAGTCGCCCGAAAAAAGGCCGCAGTGAGCAAGAAAAAGCCTGTTGCCAAAAAGGTCGCCAGTAAAAAAGTAGCCGCGAAAAAATCTGCCGCGAAAAAGACGACTGCGAAGAAGGCGGTATCGAAAAAAACTACGGCGAAAAAACCAGCTATCCGCAAAAAGAAAACGATTGTCAGGAAAAAAACGACATCTGGATCTGACTCAAAATTATTTGAACCCTACAAGATGGTCAAGGGTGAAGAATATATGAATGATGCGCATGTTGAGCATTTCAACGAGCTTCTGCTGGACTGGAAACATGAGTTAATGGAAGAAGTGGATCGCACCGTACATCACATGCAGGATGAAGCAGCCAATTTTCCTGATCCCAATGATCGCGCCACCCAGGAATCTGAATTCACCATCGAACTGCGCACCCGTGACCGCGAACGCAAACTGATTAAGAAAATTGATGAGGCTCTGGATCACCTGGAATCAGGTGATTATGGTTATTGCGAGCAATGCGGTATGGAAATCGGGGTGCGTCGCCTCGAAGCGCGACCCACAGCAAACCTGTGCATCGACTGCAAAAGCCTGGACGAAATCCGTGAGCGTCAACGCGGCTAGTTTCGTATCTCAGCTTTAGTCCGCTGGTGGGCGGGGTATCTGCGTAGGTTCGGCTTCAGCCGTACCGCTACGGCTGAAGCCGAACCTACGCAGAATTATGCCCAACGGAGATTAAAACAACGCTTTCAATTCCCGCAACACCACTTTTACGCGGGTCAACGCCATCTCATCTGACCCATCAATCGTATCTGGCAGGCTGCTCAACCTGTCTTTTATGCCTTGAAATTCCTGCCTTTCATTTGCCAGCCAGCCACGCGCCTTATCGATCACATCATGTTGAACACGGCTATCCCCCGGCTGTTCTCTTAAATCAAGATTTGAAATTCGGCCAAGCATCCCACGCAGCTGATTAACGATGCGCCTGACATAGGCTCGCCAGATCACATCGGCAACCCACAAAGCCAATAGGTTCACCAGCAAAATTGCCGGTATCACCGTAAATAGCGTCGTCAAAAAAGGCGATGTGCCTTCCGTATCCGGATAATGAACCCGATATAAATTGCCCTCAATAATCTCGCTCAAATCAAGATACAGCCAGATCATCGCCCCGCTAAATAATAGAACTTCAAGCCCGATAAGCGCTACCAGCAGGCGTCCCTGAATTGAGGCATCAATAAAATGCCGATGGCGACGATATGTGGGGGGCATATTGCTTACCCTGTTCTGTTCTGAATTATTCATAAGTCGTGACACTCAAAACACAGCCCGGAACCCTGATTAGAGATCACCAGCTTGCCGTGCTCCTGCGTATAAGCCTGATGACAGGAAATGCAGCCGACTCGACCATCCGGTAATAAAATTGCGTCAGACAACCGCATCCGAGCACGATAACCACCATAGCGAGAAGAGGTCTCATAGTTGGCTCCGACCGGGTGATTCACCGCACCATCCGCATGACGCACCAGTCCCCGTGGGTCGATATCTACGGGCGGACCACCATCGGCATTGGTACTGTGGCAGCCTAGACACTGGATGGAAAACGCATCCAGTCCCATTTTGTCCTTATTGCTACTCGCATCCAGATGGCCATTGCTGATAATGGACGCACCCGAATCAGGCATCGCCGCAAAAAAGGCCGTGTCATGGCAGGACATGCATAGATCACGGCCACGTTTGTTACCACGCAGCAAGCCCGGTTTGGCTATATGAATGTCGTGACAGGTGCTACAGGTGACATCACCCTTCCAGTCAACCGGATATTCGGCAGGTAAAACACGCGTAGGTGTAAATCCAGTAGTATGACTCAAACGCAGCGCATCCTCGTGGCAGGCACCGCAAATTCGCTCCTGACTGCTGAGCAACTGATGCGCATTTTCTGCTGTGGTATTCTCACCCGCAAGATGACAGGCACTGCAATTAGCATTATGCGCGGGGTAACTAATGGCCGTTACCCTTTCCAGCATCAACAGACTCACCGCTAAAATCAGCAAACCCAAAAAAGATGACAGCCGGCTAATCATCAACATGTACCCCGGCAAGCCGTGCCTTCAGTTGTTTAACCTGTGCGGTATAATCCGCAACTGCGCCTTCATTCGCGGAGATTTCCGTCTTCTCAAGCAGTTCTCGAATCGCCTGCTTATGCACCTCAAGGCTGTGAATACTATCCTGCAACTGCCGGGACACCTCCTGCAAACAGTCCCCCTCACGAATACCTACGATAGAATGTTTTTCTGAAAGGCTCAGGTTACGGGCAAAACGGTACAGTGGACCCGCAACCCGGAAGCTGCTGTAAATCGCGATGAACCCGGTTATTAACGCAACCAGTGAAAGCAGGAACAGACCAGCAACCCAGAGCGCTGGCAGCAGCTGAGCACGACTTAGCAGCTGCGCCTTAATCATGTCCGTATAGCTTGAACCCGCTTCGTTGCTGAGGAAATAAACCAGTCCCCCTAATACAGTCGCCGACAATAGCCCTATCGACAATGCAATCCAGGCAAATTGCTTTAGCCGCTCACGCTTCTCATTATCCGCTGCACAGACTTCATTATTCCCCACATCATTCATGGTATTTTTATCGGCAGGTGATAACCTGACTTTAACCAGAAGGAAAATCTTCTATTGCACCTCTGCGCTAAATCTACACTAGCCCCCAACTGTTAACTGCTGGTATCCTTTGCGGCTTTAAACAGTAGAATTCTTAATAGTACTGCGTATAAAAACTGGCCTCAGATGACCTCAAACCCAAGTCACCCTTCTCTCAAAGGACTAGAAGTCCGTAATCTGAGCTGCTCCCGTGAAGACCGTAAGCTGTTCTCTGGACTCAACTTCCAGCTCAGTGCCGGTCACGCTATCCAGATAGAGGGTCCTAATGGCAGCGGCAAAACCACCCTGCTACGCATGCTCTGTGGCCTGCGCCTGCCGGATGAAGGCGAAATTTACTGGAACGGCGTGGATATTAGTGAAGAACGCAGCGCGTTTCTGGGAGATCTGAACTACATCGGCCACGCCCACGGTGTGAAAGGCGAACTTACACCGCTGGAAAATCTGCGCGTCTCTCAGGCGATGGCAGGACAGACAAACAAGCTGTCACTGGATGATGCGCTGGAGCGTGTCGGCCTGTTTGGCTTTGAGGACGTCCCCTCACGCACCCTGTCTGCCGGTCAACGCCGCCGCGTAGCACTGGCTCGGCTATTGATTAGCGCGGCACCGCTATGGATTCTGGATGAACCCTTTACCGCCATTGATATTCAGGGACAAAAGCAAATCGAAGACATGATCACCTCACATGTGCTTGGCGGTGGCATGGCCATCCTGACCTCCCATCACCCACTGGATCTGTCCGCAGATCATCTATCTAGCGTGACTCTCAGCCAATGACCAACGCCTCTCTTAGCAGCGCCTTTATGACTATTCTCCGGCGCGACCTGACCCTGGCGTTGCGCACCCGCTCTGAAATCGCCAACCCGCTGATATTCTTTATCATTGTCGTCAGCCTGTTCCCACTGGCTGTCAGTCCTGAAGCTGGCTTGTTGAAAACCGTCGCCCCGGGGGTGATCTGGGTCGCCGCCCTGCTCTCCACCATGCTCTCACTGGACAGCATTTTCCGCTCCGATTTCGAAGACGGCTCACTGGAACAAATGCTGCTCAGCCCCCATCCCACCACCGTACTGGTGCTGGGCAAGATCACCGCGCACTGGCTGGTCAGCGGCCTGCCACTCATTTTGCTCAGTCCCCTGCTCGGCGTGTTGCTGTTTCTGCCCTTTGAAGCCATGCCGGCCTTGCTCATGACCCTGGCACTGGGTACCCCGGTACTCAGTCTGGTCGGCGCAATTGGTGTGGCGCTCACCGTGGGGCTGCGCCGTGGGGGCGTTTTGCTTTCCTTGCTAGTGCTGCCCCTGTATATTCCGGTACTGATTTTCGCCAGCAATGCCATTGCCACCGCTGCGGCAGATTTGAGCATCAAGGGTCAACTGTATTTTCTGGCTGCCATGCTGGCACTGGCGCTGACGATGGCACCACTGGCCACGGCCGCAGCCCTGCGTATTAGCCTGCGCTAAGTGCGGGTTTTTATTATATTTTTACCCGGGAAATGGGGCTAACTGCATGCTAGAATACATTGATACTCGTCAAGGCTGGCAGCATCGTCAGTCTGACATACTTCACTGCCTGACTAGCTGGCAGCCGACACACTCGCTTCTGGAATTTTAGAAAACTATGTGGTCATTTTTTCATAGACTCGCCTCCCCCAAGCATTTTTACCAGTTTGCCGGCACGCTGATCCCCTGGCTGGGCTGGAGTACCCTGATTCTATTTATTGTTGGTATTTATCTGGGGCTGTTCGTCGCACCCACGGATTACCAGCAGGGTGAAAGCTACCGTATTATCTACATTCATGTGCCTGCCGCCTGGATGTCCATGTTTGTTTATATGGTCATGGCCATTTCCGGCGGCATTGGCCTGATCTGGAAAATGAAAATGGCCGACATCGTCGCCTCCAGCGCCGCGCCACTCGGTGCCGCCTTTACTATTCTAGCGCTGGTAACCGGCTCACTCTGGGGCAAACCGATGTGGGGAACCTGGTGGATCTGGGACGCGCGCCTGACCTCAGAACTGATTCTGCTGTTTCTCTATCTGGGCTTCATTGCTCTGCAATCCGCAATTGAAGATCGGCGCACCGCCGCCAATGCCTGCGCCGTACTGGCGCTGGTCGGCGTAGTCAATATCCCCATCATTCACTACTCGGTGGAATGGTGGAACACCCTGCATCAGGGCGCGACCGTGACCCGCTTCGATAAACCGGCAATGGCTACCAGTATGCTGATTCCGCTGCTGACCATGTTCCTGGCCTTCAAGCTGTATTTTGGACTGACTCTGTTGATGCGCAGCCGAGTCGAGATTCTGGAACGTGAACGAGATACCAGCTGGGTGAAAGAAATGATTGTGGAGTCTGGTAAATGAGCGAATTTTTCAATATGGGCGGTTACGCCCTGTATGTCTGGGTATCTTATGGACTGGCGCTGGCGATTCTGGTGACCAATGTTATCCTGCCCATGCAGCGCAGGAAAAAACACATCGCCATGATCAAACGTCGCTTACGGGCGCGCGCAAAGTAGCTTCGATTTCAATCGAGGCGGTACGAATGAATTCGTCCTACGGTAGCAACTGTGAATTAATCCCAACCAGACTAAACTTTTTCATTTATTAGCTGACAAACTCTGAACCCCTGATTTTATCGAGTAAAGATAACCATGAGATTCCTCCCCAAACACCCCAAACGGCGGAAACGTCTGGCACTCATTGCCCTGATGATCACCGGTATCGGCAGCGCCGTAACGCTGGCCACCATCGCCTTGAAAGAAAATATCAATCTATTCTATGGCCCCACCCAGATCCTTGCCGGTGAAGCGCCAAAGAACCACGCCTTTCGCATCGGCGGTATGGTCGAAGTCGGCTCGGTTAAACGCAACAAGGACAACCTTGAAATTTATTTTGAGGTGACCGACACCGTGAATAAAGTTCCGGTCAGCTATACCGGCATTCTGCCGGATCTATTCCGTGAAGGTCAGGGTATCGTCGCGCAGGGCAAGCTGCGTGATGACGGTACATTTGTCGCCGATACCGTGCTCGCCAAACACGATGAGAACTACATGCCGCCCGAAGCCGCTCAGGCTATCAGCGACGCGCAGAAAATACAGTCCACTCTGACAGGAAACTAGCAATATGATCCCCGAGCTTGGCCACTTTGCCCTGATACTCGCCCTTTGTCTCGCCATCGTGCAGGGCAGCGTTCCTCTCGCTGGCACCATCCTGAATAAACCCGGCTGGATGGCACTCGCTCGCCGCGCTGCCTGGGGACAGTTTTTCTTTATCTCCCTCGCCTTTGCCATCTTACTCAATGCCTTTATCAACAACGACTTCAGCCTGGTCTATGTCGCTTCAAATTCTAACTCGGCCTTACCGCTAGAGTTTCGGATTTCTGCACTTTGGGGCGCGCATGAAGGTTCGCTATTACTTTGGGCGTTATTATTGTCACTGTGGACAGTCGCCGTGGCCAAGTTCAGCCATAGTCTGCCGCAAGATACCGTGGCTCGCGTGATTGCAATAATGGGATTGATCAGCATTGGATTCCTGCTATTTATGTTGCTGACCTCGAACCCCTTTGATCGTATTCCCATCAATGCGATTCCCAGCAATGGCCGCGATCTTAATCCTCTGCTTCAGGACATCGGTCTGGTCATGCATCCGCCCATGCTCTACATGGGCTACGTTGGCTTCTCGGTCGCCTTTGCCTTTGCCGTTGCCGCACTGATGGGCGGCCATCTTGACGCGGCCTGGGCACGCTGGTCACGACCGTGGACGGCGATTGCCTGGGTATTTCTGACCATCGGTATCGCGCTGGGAAGCTGGTGGGCTTATTACGAACTCGGCTGGGGTGGCTGGTGGTTCTGGGATCCGGTCGAAAATGCGTCCTTCATGCCCTGGCTGGTCGGTACCGCGCTGATGCATTCTCTGGCAGTCACCGAAAAACGCAGCAGCTTCAAAAGCTGGACGGTATTGCTGGCTATTTTCGCCTTTTCCCTGAGCCTGCTCGGCACATTTTTAGTCCGCTCCGGTGTCTTAACTTCAGTACATGCCTTTGCCACCGATCCGGCTCGTGGTGTCTTTATTTTGATCTTCCTCGCCATCGTGGTCGGCGGCTCGCTTGCCCTGTATGCCTGGCGCGCCCCCAAGGTTAAAGGTACTGGCGGCTTCCAGCTTTTATCGCGTGAAACCCTGCTATTAAGTAACAATGTACTACTGGTCGTCGCCACCGCATCAGTATTACTCGGCACCATTTATCCGCTGATTCTCGATGCGATGAATATGGGCAAACTCTCAGTTGGTCCGCCCTACTTTAACCGCGTCTTCATCCCCATCATGCTACTGCTGATCGTGCTGATGGGCATCGGCCCTCACACCCGCTGGAAGAAAGATGATCCTGCTCGTCTGTTCAAACGTCTGCGCAGCGTCGCGATAGCCAGTGTTCTGCTCAGCCTGGTCTTTGCCTATCTACTGTATAGTGAAATTTCTCTCGGCGTAACTGTCAGCCTCTCTCTGGCCTTCTGGATTGTCCTCTCGCTAGTCAACGATCTTAAAAGTCGGTTACGGAATAAATCTGGAGTTATTGCCGGGATGAAAAGTCTGCCACGCGAATTCTATAGTATGAGCTTCGGCCATCTGGGTATTGCCATATTTACCATCGGCGTCACCCTGACCAGTGTCTACAGTGTCGAGCGTGATGTTCGTCTGGCTCCCGGTGAAGATATTGAACTAGCCGGACTAACCTTCAGCTTCATTAGCATTGAGAAAAGCCAGGGGCCTAACTATCAAGCCAGCACCGGACTAATTCGCGTAAGCAAGGATGGCCGTGAAGTCGCTGTGATGCACCCGGAAAAACGTTTTTATCAGGTGCAGGGGCGACCTATGACCGAAGCGGCGATTGACGCAGGTCTGTTCCGCGATCTTTATATTTCACTGGGCGAACCCCTGCCTGACAGCGATGCCTGGGCGGTACGAATTTATTACAAACCCTTTATTCGCTGGATCTGGCTGGGCGCGTTGGTGATGGCCTTTGGTGGTCTGCTATCAGCGACAAATAAACGTTACCGTTTACCGATAAAAAAATTAAAAACCCAGGCGGCAAATATATTAAAAAAGGCAAGCGCAAATAGTCAGGCTTGAATGAAGGCAACGCATTGTAGCTGCGCCTTCAGGTGTAGCTACAAGCAGCTAAAAATTTGACCGCAAATATTTGAAACCTAAACAACCCTATTTACACACCGTAAAAATCAGGAACCACCATGTCACGTTCTTTAATACCGTTAGCTCTATTTATCGGCCTTGCAATTATTCTTGGCATTGGACTAACACGGGATCCAAAACTGGTTCCCTCTCCTTTAATTGATAAACCCGCTCCAGCATTTGAATTATCGCGCCTATATAACCCTCAACAAAAATTTTCTGAAAAAGATTTCATCGGAAAGGTTTCCCTTTTTAACGTCTGGGCCAGTTGGTGCGGAGCCTGTCGTCAGGAACACCCCTTCCTGATGAAACTCGCAAAAGAAAAAACAATTGCTATTTATGGTTTGAATTATAAAGACACAAGAGAAGATGCCAAGCGTTGGTTAACGCAGTACGGTGGCAATCCCTATAGCGTAATCGCATATGATAATAGCGGTCGCGCCGGTATGGACTGGGGTGTTTATGGTGTACCAGAAACCTTCCTTATCGGTAAAAAAGGGCGCGTGCGCTACAAGCATGTCGGCCCCCTTCATGCAGAGGTTTGGCAGGAACAACTCCTCCCCCTTATACAGAAACTACAGGCAGAACAATGAACATATCATTTTTATCCGGGCGCATACTGAGCAGTATTTTACTGTTCTTTATAATCGCATCCTCACAAGCCACCATTGTGGCCTTCAAGTTTGATGATGCCGACAAGGAAGCACGCTTCAAACAGTTCAGCGAAGAACTCCGCTGTCTGGTTTGTCAAAATCAATCACTGGCAGATTCCAATGCTGAACTGGCTATGGATTTGCGCCGTGTTCTTTATAAGATGATCCAGGATAATGCTACCGACGACGAAATCATCAGCTTTATGGTGGATCGTTATGGTGACTTTGTTCTTTATAAACCGCCCATAAAACCGACCACCTGGTTGCTCTGGTTTGGTCCCTTCATTCTTGCGGCGATTGGACTCATCATTCTATTACGCATGATATTCAATACAGGCAAACAGATTGATAACAAACTTACAGCGGAAGAGCAGAAAAAGCTGGATACTCTGCTTAAAAATGAGAAAGAGGAAAACTGAACATGATAACCTTTATCGTTCTCATTTTTGTCCTGGTTGCAGCCGCACTATTTTTTGTTCTACCTCCTTTGCTTGGTCGTTATCAGGCATCAGAAACCATGCATAACGAACTTAACCTGGCTATTTATCAACAACGTTTGAAAGAACTAGAAGAGGAAGGCGAAGATGATTTTTCTGCAGAGCAGAAAGACACCATGCGCCAGGAGTTAAAGAAAAATTTACTGCAGGACATAGAAACAACGGAGGAAGGAGAAAAGAAGGGTAAGCTGAAACAGCGTTCAGGTATTCTTGCTACATTTATTAGCGTCAGCATTCCACTATTGGCACTTGGTCTGTATGGCATGCTCGGGCCTGCAGAATTACCAGAAATACTAAGCGGTCAGGCTGTCGTTCCAACAGAAACCCAAGATGGGCATAACGGCAATCAGCTTCCCGATGTCGGTAAGATGGTTGCCA
>VAPK010346655.1_pt1 | contig 10987 bp, 11 predicted proteins | sample 3395031 | NCBI WGS metagenome assembly VAPK01 (sample SAMN08290443, study PRJNA428436) | hydrothermal vent metagenome | isolation source: Deep-sea hydrothermal vent chimney 1 | place: Pacific Ocean: Juan De Fuca Ridge
CATGTCGGGCGGGAAAGGTCAGTTTGGTTGATAGTTATGCAGCAATTCAAGAAGGTGAAGTTTGGCTGTATAATGCAAATATTAATGTTTATGCTCAAGGAAACATTAACAATCACGAGCCGACAAGAAAAAGGAAATTACTGTTAAACAAAAGCGAGATTAGAAAATTAGTTTCCAAAATTAAAAATAAAGGACTAACACTTGTAACGTTAAGAATGTATTTCAGCAATGGAAAAGTAAAAGTTGAGCTTGGTCTCGCCAAAGGCAAAAAAAGTTATGATAAAAGACAGGATATTGCCAAACGGGACTTTGAGAGAAGTGAGTTAAGAAAAATAAAACTATAAACGAGGATCTAACATTGAGTACTATTTCAAATTTTAAGACAATTGAAGAACAATTAAAAATTATTAAAAGAGGAAGCGTTGAAATAATTCCTGAAAAAGAATTAATACAAAAATTAGAAAAATCATTTAAAGAAAATAAACCTTTAAATATAAAATTAGGCTGCGATCCTACTCGTCCGGATTTACATCTCGGACATTCTGTGGTACTCCGTAAACTTGCGCAGTTTCAAAATTTAGGTCATCAAGCAATATTAATTATCGGGGATTTTACAGGAATGATTGGTGATCCATCGGGGAAAAATGCAACTCGCCCTCCCCTTTCGGCTGAGCAGGCAAAGGAAAATGCTAAATCATATTGGGAGCAAGCTTCAAAAATTTTGGATAAGGACAAAACAAAAATTGTTTATAATTCAGATTGGCTTGGTAAAATGAATTTTGAAGAAGTAATAAAGCTTGCTTCAAAATATACCGTGGCACGTATGATTGAACGTGATGATTTTACAAAGCGGTACAAATCAGGTATCCCGATCAGTCTGCACGAATTTATGTATCCTCTGGCTCAGGCAATGGATTCTGTAGCAGTGAATAGTGATGTTGAACTCGGCGGAACAGATCAAAAATTTAACTTACTTGTCGGACGCGATATTCAAAAGGAGTATGGCAAAGAACCTCAAGTTATTTTAACAATGCCATTACTTGTCGGTACTGACGGAACAGAAAAAATGAGCAAGTCTTACGATAATTACATCGGTATTGATGAATCTCCGAAAGAGATGTTCGGCAAGGCTCTTTCAATCCCCGATAATTTGATTTATAATTATTTTGAACTTGTAACGGATGTTGATGATGCAGAATTAAAACAAATAAAAGTTTTACTTGAAGATAAAAACAATAATCCGCGAGACATAAAAAGAAGATTGGCTCAAACCATTGTTGCTATGTATCATTCAGAAAATGATGCAATGAAAGCCCAAGAAGAGTTTGATAAAATATTTATTAAAAAAGAAATTCCTGATGACATTCCTGAATATAAATTTGATAACGAGTTTGATGAAATAGGTCTTATAGATTTAATTGTTAAAGTTAAATTTGCCTCTTCAAACGGAGAAGCAAGGCGACTAATAACACAAGGCGGTGTATCAATTGACGGTAATAAAATTACAGATTTTAGAAAAATAATTAGCTTTGAGAATGATCAAATTTTAAAAGTAGGAAAACGGAAATTCATAAAAATATTAAAAACAAATTAACAGAGAAAAAAAATGTACGTACCACAAAAAATATTTTTTACTAAAGGAGTAGGCAGGGACAAGGAATATCTCGCTTCATTTGAATTAGCATTAAGAGATGCAAAAATTGAAAAGTATAATATAGTTACTGTTAGCAGTATTTTCCCAATTGGTTGTAAACGTATTCCGGTTGATAAAGGATTGAAAGAATTATCACCGGGACAAATCATCCACGCAGTAATGGCACGCAACGCCACAAATGAACCAAATAGATTAATTGCTTCTTCACTCGGTGTAGCTCTGCCGGCTGATAAATCAATGTACGGATATTTGTCGGAGCATCATCCGTTTGGTGAAACAGAAAAAATTGCGGGCGAATACGCCGAAGATCTTGCCGCTTCCATGCTTGCAACAACTCTCGGAATTGAATTTGACCCTGATAAAGCGTGGAATGAAAGAGAACAATTTTTTAAAATGTCGGGTAAAATTGTTCGAACTACAAACATCACTCAGTCTGCAAGAGGAAACAAAAACGGACTCTGGACTACAGTTGTTGCCGCTGCAATTCTGTTGCCTTAGTTTCTACATAAAAACTATGTTTAATATTTTTTTTAAATTTTTGAAGATTTTTAGCGGATTAAAAATCCGCTTTACAATTTGTAAATAAATTTTAACCTTGTTAAGTTTAAACAACAATTTAGGAGGGTGTATGGAAGATATAAATCTGATTGAAAAAACTCAGAAAAATATTAAAATCTTAACTTGGATATTAATTATCGGTTCTGCATTAATCTTACTTTCGGCTTTATTCATCTTCGGAGGATATTCCAACATGATTTATTTACAGAGCGCAACTAAAAATTTTGACCCCCCGATTAATATAAACTTTACTTTGTACTTTATACTTAATGCAATAAAATTATTACTTAGTATTGTTATTTTCTTATCTGCAATATTTGTTCTAAAATACAAAGATAATTGGCGAAAAATTCTTGTTTATACACTCTCCGCAGCAATTTTATATTTGCTTATTTCTCCAATTGTAAACTATTTATATTTTCCGATGCTGGATTTAGTTGCACCAACTGAAGGTACGGCACAAGTAATGCTTAATATGGCAAAAACTTCAATGCTGATATTTTCTTACATTTGGTCTTTTGTGTTTATTGCTTTCTTTATTTATGCAATAAAAAGAATGACAAATATGGAAGTATTAAAATTATTTAGTTGAACAACCATTTTGTTAAGTACAATTTAGAATTTTTATAAAAAAAGCCGGACTAAAATTTAATTTAGTCCGGCTTTTTTATTAATAATTTATTGCTTATTTATCTTTCGGAATTTCCAGCCCAACAAAATTTACATTTCCATTCGGATAAACTACTTTAATTAAAACAGCATCTCCTTTTTTTGCATCAAGTATATCAGCCAAATCCGAAACAGATTTAATTTTTTTCTTATTCACTTCGGTAATAACCAAATCTTTTGATAGTCTCTGTTCAGATGCCGGTGTGTATTGTTTTACGGATGTAATCATAACTCCATAATCGACATTGTATTTGTCATATTCCGCATCGTGCAAATTGCGAACCGAAAGTCCAATATTATCAAAACTTAACCTATCAGAATCTAAACTTCTTTCCTTACTTCCTTTGGAATTACTTGATACTTCAACCGCGTCCTTATTATCTCGTGATTTTAGTACAACATCTTTGTAAATAATTTCTCCATCTCTAAATAATTTTAAGCGAATTGTATCTCCGGCTCTTTGTCTTGCAATTAAACTTTGAAGTTCATTTGGCTCATTTACAACTTTATCGTCAACGCTCAAAACTACATCACCCGGTTCAATGCCGGCTGATTCAGCCGAACCGCCTTTTACAAGGCTGTTTACAAAAACACCTTTTGGAAGTTTTAAACCGAGTGCCTTCGCCTTTGCAGCATCAACAGATGCAATCATCACCCCGATATAACCGCGATTTACTTTCCCATTAGCAATTAAATCTTTTGCTACAAATTTTGCAAGATTAATAGGTATCGCAAATCCGTATCCAATGTAGCTGCCGGAATATCCGTTAGTAGCAATAGCTGAATTTATTCCCACCACTGCTCCCGATAAATCAACTAACGCACCACCACTGCTTCCAGGATTTATTGCAGCATCAGTCTGAATGAAGTTTTCAATTCCATAACCTTTATCATTTTGAATTAAATTTAAGTTTCTACCGCGAGCACTAATTATTCCTGCCGTAACAGTTGAATTTAAGTAACCAAGAGGATTTCCAATTGCCATAACCCACTGTCCGATTTGTAATTTGTCCGAATCACCGAGGTAAGCGGCGGGTAAATTTTTTGCGTCTATTTTAATTACTCCGAGATCTGTCATTGGATCGGTACCAATAACCTTTGCATCATATTTTTCTTTATTGCTCAACATTACAGTAACGTGCTCTGCATTTTTAACTACATGATTATTTGTTAAAATATAGCCGTCTTTTGAAATGATAACTCCGCTGCCTTCCCCTTGATTTTTTCTATCGGGAATATCAGGATGTTTGAAAAAGAACTTAAAAGGACCTTCAATTTTAGGAGCTTTAGCAGTTGAAACAACATTTATTTGAACAATTGAAGGTGTAACTTTTTTGGCGACTTCAACAAATGAATTATTAAATTCGGCGAGGTTTGATTTCACCTGCCGGAAAGGAGGATTTGCGGCACCAACTTGCGTATCCGCATAATCGGAACGAATACCCCCCATGCTTGAAACTAAGATAACACCAAAAACAATACCAACAATAACTAACGATAAGGCACCAAAAAAACTTCTGCGTTTCATTATTCACTCCAAATTTATTAATATAAATATATTGATTTTAAACCTTTGAATTCTGAAATATGATATATTAAATATTTTTCTAAAAAATGAATAATATTATTTAAATCAGAATCCTTATAAGAACATTTTTTTAACTTGGTGCTTATACACAATAATATTTTGAAAAGTTCCTTTTGAAATTTTGTTGCTGACATCGCATTACTGCTGCAATCTTCACAAATAAATCCGTTCATAAAATCAAACGAAATTAATTTTTCCAATTCAAGAATTTTCCCGCATTGATTGCATGTATTAAGTGTTAACCCGTAACCCATCTGATCCAAAAAAAACAAAAAGAATTTGACAAACATTAATCGTGGATCTTTTTCATTTGAGTTTATTAGAGATAGTATTTTGATGAGACCTTGAAATAGTTTAAGGTTCACTTCATTTTCCAAATTGAGATTCTGCACTAATTCAATCACCGACGAAGCATATTTGAGTCTTTCAAGATTTTCTCTCAGAAAGGAATAATGATCTATCAAATCAATTTGGGTTATTAACTGAATGTCTCTATTGCGTTTATTATAAAACACAATTTCAACAAAATTTAAGGTATCGGCAAGTGTTCCCATTTTGGATTTGGAAGTACGCCCGCCTTTTACTATTCCACTTAATTTCCCAAATTTTTCGGTATAAAATGAAACTATTTTACTCGTATCGCCAAAGTTAATTTTGGATAGAACAATAGCTTTTGTTTTAACAATTTCAGACATTTGAAAAATTGTAAGGTGATTTGTGTACCCCTTTTTCCGTAATAATTCCGGTAATCAAGTTATTTGGCGTTACATCAAAAGCGGGTGAAAACACATCGTACTCATCTTTTGTAATTGCGATATTTTTAATATTAATAATTTCTTTTTTACTACGAAACTCTATCTTAATATCAGCACCGGTTTTACATGATTTATCAATTGTTGTTGTTGGTGCTGCTATATAGAAAGGAATTTTATGATATTGACAAAGAACGGCAAGAGAATAAGTTCCAATTTTATTTGCTGCATCTCCGTTTACAGCTATTCTATCAGAGCCGACAATTACAAGATCAACTTTACCATGCTGCATTAAAAAAGCAGCTGTAGAATCAGTATTAATTGCAAAAGGAACGCCTGCTTTCTCTAGCTCAAAAGCTGTTAATCGTGATCCCTGAAGCAATGGGCGCGTCTCATCGGCATGAACAAATTCTACCAAATCGTGCTGAAACGCATTTTTGATAATTCCAAAAGCAGTACCAAAGCCTCCGGCAGCAAGTGAACCGGTATTACAATGAGTAAGCACTCGACTTTTTTTTGTGAAAATTTCCAAACCATTTTCTGCCATCTTGTTGCTCATCTCGGTATCATCTATGTGAATTTGTCTCGCTTCGCTCAATAATTCTGCAAATAACATTTCCCTATTTTCATTTGCGTTGTATATTTTTTTCATTTCGTCTAAAGCCCAAAATAGATTAACAGCAGTAGGTCGCGTTTTTGTTAGTCTATTATAGACAATTGAAAAATGCTCGTCATAATTCTTCGTTTGAGTTTTGAAAGACAGTGCAACTGCATAGGCTGCAGCAATTCCAATTGCGGGTGCTCCGCGAACTTCTAACTTTTCAATTGCAACGGCAATCCTTTCATAGTCATCAGAAATAATATATTCTTCATATAACGGAAGCTTAGTTTGATTTATAAGCTTTAATTTTCCATTATTTAATAATTCAATACTTTTAAATGAACTCATTTTTCCGTGAACCTCGATAATTCTTTAAATTCGTGAAAACGATCTTTTATCTCAAGAGTTGATAAATCTTCAATACCCTTCGTGCTAAATTTTTCAACACAGAATGAAGCAAGAGAACTTCCATAAATAACAGCACGTTTCATATTTTCAAAACTTAGATCACCTGAATTGTGCAAATATCCTGTAAAACCTCCGGCAAAAGTATCGCCTGCACCGGTCGGGTCAAAAATTGATTCAAGAGGATAAGCCGGAGCTGAAAATACAGTATTTTCTCCGAATAATAATGCGCCGTGTTCCCCTTTTTTAATTATTAAATACTCCGGTCCCATGTCACGAATCATTTTCGCTGATTTGATTAAATTCGGTTCATTTGTTAATAATCTTGCTTCCGAATCATTAATAATCAATACATTAACTCTCTTAATAACTTTCAATAAATCTTCTTTCATAATATCAATCCATAGATTCATTGTATCACAAACTACAAACGGATTCTTCTGCATTTGATTCAGTACATTTAGTTGTAAAGTCGGTGCAATATTACCAAGTAATAAAATTTTATCATCCCGCATTTTATCAGGAATTACAGGATTAAAATTTTCAAACACATTTAAATCGGTAAAGAGTGTATCACGAATATTTAAGTCATAATGATATTTGCCGCCCCAGCGAAATGTTTTTTCCCCATCTACAACTTGTAAACCTTCAAGATTAATATTGTGTTTGTTTAACATTTCAATATGTTCTTTTGGAAAATCATCGCCAACAACGCCCACAAGATGAACAGGAGCGGTAAAATAACTTGCAGCAACAGAAATGTACGTGGAAGAACCGCCAAGTGCATTTTCAATTTTATCAAATGGTGTTTCTACGCTATCTAATGCTACCGAACCGACTACTAATAAACCCACAATTACTCCTACAATTTAATTTTAAACTATATTTTATTTATACGAATGTAACAATTTTTTAATTTACGTTAATATATCAATTTTATTAAAATGCAAAGTGTTTCCTTCCATTGTTAAGTATTGCATAATCAAATCAACCGATTTTCTCTGCCCTTCCCAAATGAAATATCGTTTTGCATCTTCAGAATTTACCCACTTATACTCTGTGTGCTCTTCTGAAAGTTTTACGGTTTGATTTGAATTAATTTTAATCAGAAATACCGGTATCGAAATAACTCTGTCTTTATCAGGAGCATAAAAGAAATTTATATTCGGAACAACCCATAAGCCCTCAGCTTTACAACCCGTTTCTTCTTTAACTTCACGTAAAGCTGTTTCGTATGCCTTTTCTCCATCGTCAATTCTGCCGGTAACCATTTGCCAAACACCGCCGAAAGTGTCATTTCCTTTTCTTTTAATAATCAGAAATTCAATTTCATCGTTTTCTTCTTTATAAACGTGAGTTTCAACTAACCGCATATACTATTTCTCCACAAATTTATTTTTTACGCAAACAAAAGTCTTACAATGAATAACGCCGCTAATATTCCTGCCACATCTGCAATTAATCCGGCTGCGAGAGAATGGCGAATTTTTTTAATATTTACCGCACCAAAATAAACAGCAATAACGTAAAATGTAGTCTCGGTGCTTCCGAGAATTGTTGATGCCAATACTCCGATAAACGAATCGGGACCAAATCTGGTCATCAAATCACTCATCAAACCAATTGATCCGCTGCCAGAAAGCGGGCGCATCAAAGCCATCGGCATAACTTCGGCAGGCATTCCAATTAAATCAGTAACAGGCTTCAGAATTTGCACTAACAAATCCATTCCGCCACCCGCACGAAAAATTCCAATTGCAACGAGCATTGCAACGAGATAAGGAATAATTTTTACCGCAACTTTGAAGCCTTCTTTAGCACCTTCAACAAACACTTCATAGAGCTTTACTTTTTTTATAGCCCCAAATATCACAAATGTCAGAACTATAATCGGGATTGTAACAATTGAAATAGTTTGAATTATTCCCTTGAATAAATTCGGGTCAATAATGGAAAACAATTTTGAAAAAAATCCTGTAAAACTCAAAGCAATTATTAATATAATAGTCATTAAAAAATAAATAGCCGGTTTAACAAGACTTTTTAGGTTCGAAGATTTTGTTTTATCCGAAAATTTTTCAAGAACTTTTGCAGCGGCAATTCCTGTTATGGTTGCACACGCAGCACCAAAAATTGATGAGCCGATAATAATTGTTGGATCATTGCTGCCAAGTGATGCACGAATTGCAATTGCAGTGGCTGGTACTAAAGTGAGTCCGGCAGTATTTACAGCAAGAAAAGTACACATTGCATTTGTTGCCACGCCTTTATGAGGATTAAGTTTCTCCAATTCTTCCATCGCCTTTATTCCAAAAGGCGTAGCCGCATTTCCAAGCCCGAGCATATTTGCAGAAATGTTCATTACAATAGAACCGACGGCAGGATGATCAGGAGGAACTTCAGGAAAAAGAAATCGAGTAATTGGCGTAACCGCTTTTGCAATAATTTGAATAAGTCCCGCTTCTTCGGCAATCTTCATTATTCCGAGCCAAAGAGCCATAATACCGATTAACCCAATTGCAATTTTTACTGCAACACCGGCATAATCTACAATGGAATTTGTTACCTCTTTAGTTTTCACAAAAGAAATTTTTTCAAACTGCAGTTCAGCTTGATTATTATCACCTTGCAACAAATGTACTGTTCCTGTTAAATCATTTTTTTCACCCGAACCGGCAGCTAATGTTTTGATAATTAGCGGAACATTTTTTTGAGGTAAAACCGAGTAGAATAAATAATTTCCACTTAAACTATCCACTGTAAGTACGGCGGAAAAGTTAAAATCGTTTTTTATATCTGTTTTGAAAAATGAATTGAATTTAGATTTTTCAATTAAAATATTTGCATTAAAATGGTTTTGTTGAGTTTGAGCATCTTGTTCAATTTGAAGAGCAACGGAAATGGACTTGCCTGAATTATACTTATTGCTCACTTCATCAGAAATATCGGTTGTTAAAGCCATTCCAATTCCAAGTACAATCATTCCCAGCCAAATATAATTAAGCATCCGTTCCTTTTTTTATATTTTAATTCTAATTAAAAGCGAATCAAAAATAATTATTCTTTTCATAAAAAAACATTATCTTTTGAATAAATAATTAAGGTCTTTATAAAATGAAAATCGGAATCGTTCAGTACTCTCCGGAATGGGAAAATAAGATTGAAAGTTCTGAAAAAATCGATAATATCCTAAGTGAAGTCGCAACGAATACGGAAGTATTGATTTTCCCGGAAATGACTTTAACCGGATTTACAATGAATTCCATAAAATTTGCTGAAGAGATTGACGGGTTTTCCACAACTTATTTTATGAGAAAAAGTCGGGAATTGCAAACTCATATTTTCGCAGGTATTATTGAAAAAGATGAGAATAAAATATACAACAGCCTTGTCCACTTTGATGATACGGGATTAATTACTGCGAGATATAGAAAAATTCATCCTTTTACTCTCGGTAAAGAAAATGAAAACTATTCCGCCGGAAAAGAACCCGTTATAACAAAAATAGGGAAAACAGAAATAGGATTATCAATTTGTTACGATTTACGTTTTCCTGAATTGTACAGATTTTATGGTAAACGAAGAGCGGAAATTATTATCAATATTGCAAACTGGCCTATTCAAAGAATTCACCACTGGCAAGTTTTACTCCAATCTCATGCCATTGCAAATCAATGTTTTACAATAGGTGTAAACAGAACCGGAACTGATCCACTGAATAAGTATTCCGGCAACAGTCTAATTTACAATCCAATGGGCGATGAAATATTAAATGCAAAAGCCAGTGATGGTATATTTTATGCAAATTTAGATTTTAATAAAATTGTTGATACACGAAATAAGTTTCCATTTTTAGAAGACATAAAACTTATTTAATTTATTTAGGGGGTAGAATAGAATAACTCGGCGGTTGCCGGATAATAAATAGCTGTTATTAAATACATTAGAAGTTGTAATTCGATGACTTATTTTATTCCACCCCCTTAGTAGAAAAATTAAAAATCAGGATTTAGCAAATTAGATTGAAATAAATAATTATATTCTAAGACTAACAAATGACCAAAGATAAAAAACTTATGAAAACTGCAATATTTTATTTAGTAATTATTTTCACATTTCTGTTATCAGGCTGTTCTTCATCATTTGAAATAACAAAAACAGTTGACAAAGAAAATTCCGATGTAGTAATTTACAAGTCCTCCAAGATTCAAATCAAAGGAAATTCAATGTCCGATAGATACAAAACTTATTTGACATATATCGGATACGTAAATAAAGGAAAACGCAGCTACGCTTTTGATATTTTGTATCAAGGTAATCAATGGGCGGTGTTATCAAAAATTAAACTTAATATTGATGGTATTGAATCGGAATACGTTGTAAAAAGCCCACCAATACGAATGCAGGACGGCTTAAATGGATTGACTGAGGAATTGGTTATTAAAATACCTAATGATAAAATTGAAGAACTAATTGAAAACAGAAAATGCAAGATGACAGTTATAGGTGAAAATTTAAAAATTGAAACATTCATTAAGCAGGATTGGTTCGATAAATTATTATTATTTTATGCTGAAGTAAACACAAATATTTAATTATATTGCCCCAACTATCTTGTTAAGATAACTTAAGGGAGTGTAAAAAGTTTTGTGTAAATGGATTAAACCTGCATTATGCAATAGACTTCAAAAAAGTCACATAAATAGATATATTTGCATAACTTAAAACAAAAATAAAAGTAACCCAAATGGTTAATCTTC
>VAPK010062536.1_pt1 | contig 10986 bp, 7 predicted proteins | sample 3395031 | NCBI WGS metagenome assembly VAPK01 (sample SAMN08290443, study PRJNA428436) | hydrothermal vent metagenome | isolation source: Deep-sea hydrothermal vent chimney 1 | place: Pacific Ocean: Juan De Fuca Ridge
ATGACTGTACACATACAAAAAACTAAGTGCCTTTACATTATCATCATTAGGCAACAAAGTACTTGTCTCAATAAAATGCTCAAATTCAGTCAATGCATTTTTAAATTTTGAATGGTATTTTACATGATACAGCGACTCTAATAAATAGTTATATCCTTTTAGAAAAAATACTGGATTCAAACTAATCATAGATTCATTTTTATAAAACAGATCAACCCATTTGGTGGCATATTTATAACAAGTCAAAAAATCTTGCACCAAAAAATTATACCATAAATGCGATTTATACAACCACAATTTTTCTCTAAAACCCAATTCAGAAAGTTTAAAATCAGGCATCCTATCATTAAAATAAGTAGTTATTTGTTGATATTCATCATCATTCTTAGCATAACCAGTTTTTAATAGTACACCATATAATTGCAATGATAAATTTGACAATTTACTGGTTATCGTATTTTGAATACTTAACGTTTTTGCCTGTTCTGTAAGCTCATCAGCCCTATTGCGAATACTTCTAGTAATATACTGAGATTCTATTACTTTTTCAAGCTCAACAATTTCATAAGCCAATATTTTTTCTTCATTATTTATGGCTGTATTTTTAGCTTTATCTAATAACTTTAGACTTTGTTTGTATAGTCCCTTATGATACAAAATAGTAGCAAAATCTAATTGCTCTCTAATTTGGGCTCTGGTATTTTGATGTAGTGGATTTAAACGTAAACTAATTAAAATTTGCTTATACAAATGTGCCTTTAAATTCGACAACTGAGCTTTCTTAACGATATCACTTTTTAAAATTGATTTTTCGCTATATTTTTTTAACTTGTCCATTAAATTAAACAGTGCTAAAAATTTAGAATCAGTGTTACCACCAAGTCTGCCTACGTACAATTTAAATTGTCTTTTTTCAGATTTAGAAAGTGATTTTACTAAAACAAATAAATTATCTTTTTGCTGGCTAGTCATTGTAACAAATAAAGCTTTAACTATTTAATTATCAATTTTTTAAATATCTGGTATTTTGGTTAAGCATTGTAAAAATACATTATATTTGCCTGAATAAAGCATAGCAAAATATAAATTCGTTCTATAATAAAGAAATCTATTCTTAAATTAATGAGTAAAGACAACGTTCAAATATTTGACACCACCTTAAGAGATGGAGAACAAGTCCCTGGCTGTAAACTAAATACAGATCAAAAAATAGTCATTGCCAAACGTTTAGACGAACTTGGTGTTGATATTATTGAAGCTGGTTTTCCTGTTTCTAGTCCTGGTGATTTTAAATCGGTTGAAGAAATTTCTAAAGTGGTAAAAAATGCTACTGTGTGCGGGTTAACAAGAGCTGTAAAAAAAGACATTGAAGTTGCTGCCCAAGCATTAAAACATGCTAAAAGACCCAGAATTCATACAGGTATTGGTACTTCTGATTCTCATATTGCATATAAATTTAATTCGACCAGAGAACAAATTATAGAGCGTGCCGTTGATGCGGTAAAATATGCAAAAACTTTTGTTGAAGATGTTGAATTTTATGCTGAAGATGCAGGGAGAACTGACAATGAATTTTTAGCTCGTGTTTGCGAAGCTGTGATAAAAGCTGGAGCAACGGTATTGAACATACCTGACACCACAGGTTATTGTTTGCCTGATGAATATGGAGCAAAAATGAAATACCTAAAAGAAAATGTAACAGGGATAGATAAAGCTATTTTATCTTGCCATTGCCATAATGATTTAGGTTTGGCAACTGCTAATTCAATTGCGGGTGTTATTAACGGAGCTAGACAAATAGAATGCACCATTAATGGGATTGGCGAGAGAGCTGGTAATACGGCTTTAGAAGAAGTAGTAATGGTATTAAAACAGCATCCTTCATTAAATTTAGACACAAGAATTAATACGCAATTATTGTACAGCACCAGTCAAATGGTTATTGACAAAATGGGTATTTATGTACAGCCAAATAAAGCTATTATAGGAGCAAATGCTTTTGCCCATAGCTCTGGCATCCATCAAGATGGGATGATAAAAAATAGAGAAACTTACGAAATTATCAATCCTAAGGATGTGGGCGTTGACGAATCTGCCATCGTATTGACTGCAAGAAGCGGAAGAGCAGCCTTGGCATACAGAGCAAAAAAAGTAGGTTACGAATTGACCAAAATTCAATTGGATAGTGTTTATGTTGAATTTTTAAGTTTTGCCGACAGTAAAAAAGAAGTAAATGATAATGACATTCACACCATTATAAAAACAAGTAAAATAGACACCTCTATTTCTGCTTAAATAACATATAAAAGCACACTATTTCAATACTCAAAAGACTACATTTGACCTTTGAAATACTATAAAAAATAAGTAATGAAATTAAATATTGCAGTTTTACCAGGAGATGGTATCGGACCAGAAGTAACCAAACAAGCTAAAAAGGTTTTAGAAGCCATAGCATATCAATTCAATCATACCTTTATTTTTAAAGAAGCGTTGGTTGGTGCAGTAGCGATTGATAAAACTGGAGAACCTTTTCCTCAAAAAACATTAGACCTTTGTTTAAAGACTGATGCTGTACTTTTTGGTGCTATTGGAGATCCTAAATATGACAATGATCCTTCTGCAAAAGTAAGACCTGAACAAGGTTTATTGAAAATGCGTAAAGATTTAGGCTTATTTACCAACATTAGGCCTGTAAAAGCTTATACGCAGTTATTGGATAAATCTCCTCTTAAAAAAGAGATTATTGAAGGAGCAGACATGACCATTTATAGAGAACTAACAGGTGGTATTTACTTTGGTGAAAAAAAAATAAGTAAAGACGGGAAAACTGCTTCTGATTTATGTGAGTACCATGAATTTGAAATAGAACGTATTGCACATTCGGCTTTTAAAGCTGCACAAAATCGAAGAAAAATAGTAACTTTAGTAGACAAAGCAAATGTTTTAGAGTCTTCTAGATTATGGCGTAAAGTGGTAACAAAAATTGCCAAAAAATACAAAGATGTAAAACTTGAGCTTTTATTTGTTGACAATGCTGCTATGCAAATGATCTTAAACCCAACACAATTTGATGTGATTTTAACTAGCAATTTATTCGGAGATATTATTTCTGATGAAGCAAGTGTTATTGGTGGTTCAATTGGTTTATTAGCATCGGCTTCTATTGGTGAAAAATATGCAGTTTTCGAACCTATTCACGGTTCTTATCCGCAAGCAACAGGTAAAGGTATTGCCAACCCTATTGCTGCAATTTTATCAGCCGCTATGTTATTAGAACATTTCGGATTACTTGAAGAGGCATCATTGATTAACAGTGCCGTTGAAAAATCGTTAGAATTAGAAATCTCTACACCTGACATCAACAGTAAATCAAAATTCACAACCACAAAAGTAGGTGATTTTATTGCAGATTTCATTGAAAACCCTGAAGATAGCAATATCAATTATCATAATATTCATATTGGTCAATCAACTATTATATAAATAATCTTAGACTTTAAGACCCGCTCTGCTATTAGATGCAAGACACAAGACTTGATATGTGATTAGGCTAGATGTTAGAAGTTCTTTAGCTCCTAATATCAATCTCTAATCAACTAGAAGCAATCTCAATTAATTTTAAAACTGTTTTCCAATTCCGAGTGGTAGCCTTAACCTTGAGCTTCGTTTCAAAGAAATTATTGGTCAATTTTGAATCACTAAATTTTCCTGATAAATATATAAACACATCTTTATCAATGATTTTATAACTGTCCTTTTCAGTGTCAATTGTTTTGATGTGCTCTAGCCTTTCAGCGGATGGTTTTTCTGCTAAAAAAGTAAGATACAATCTTTCGATAACTACATTTTCTTCCTTTAAAAAAGGATTTATTTTTACAGCATTCTTAATTGATTCAACCGTCTTTACTAATACAGGTACATCATAATCATACTTCTTTTGAATGGCTAGTTTGATTGCTTCTTCTATTTCTTGGATTGATAGATTCTTTTTAGCTTCAAAAATAACATTACCACTTTGTATGTAAGTAATGACATTTGTAAAACCTAACTTCTGATAAAGAACCTTCAAATCGGCCATTAAAATTTTACGCCTTCCACCAACATTAATGCCTCTTAGGATTGAAATATATGTTGTCATTTTTTAGTTTTTCTTTTTCCGTATTGCTTTTAAATTAATAGTTAAAGAAATACAAACAACAAACCTAATGCCAAACCTAAATTTCCGCTTAAAACTGCTAATACCAATAGTAATAAATAAATAGTCATAATTATTATATTTTAATTGTTAAATGTACATTATTCTTCTACACCTGATAGAATACTATATTCACTTTGAGCGGGTTTTAAATACTCAAATTCAAAAACAAAAACTTTATCTTGACCTGATTTTTGATCTATTTCAATTTCAGTATTATCAATCTTTTCTCCATCAGTATCAAAAGCTGTTAATCTTAATTTGCCTTTATAGGCTTTTTTAAATTCTAAGTAAAGCCCATAACTATATTTTACAGAATCTACCAACATTTCTGCTCTACCAATGGTTATTCCGTTTTTCTCAATCTTTTTATCAGCATATACTTTTTGCTTACCAATAGCATCATCAACTCCTGCTGCAATTGCTTCTACACTACTGCCTAAAATCATTCCGCTTTTCTTTGCGAATTTTGCGATTATATCTTCATCTAAAGTTGATTCTAATCCTTCAGCTGCACCAGTAACTGTGTTTCCTATATTTTTTCCCCAATTTGAAGCCGCTTTTTTTGTTTCTTCTTGAAATTCTTCAGAAGCCATATAATCAATCGACTTAGAAATATAAGTCGTAATTGTAAATACTGAAAACAAAAATAGCAATACAAAAGCTGACAAAGAGCCAATCCAAAGTTTACGTTTCTTTTTAATTAAACCTCCAATGGTCAAACCTAATGCAACAACTGTTAAAAGGATTGCAAACACACATAGTAATAAATAAGTAGTCATAATAATATTTTTAGTTGTTAATATTACTCAAAACTAACTATTTAACCCCCTTATAATTTACTTGAATGTATATTCGCTAGAAAGCAATTGATATTTGCATCAACTTGATTGAAATGTGTTTTATGACTACTTTCTTATAATTTAATTATTTTAATGGTCTTTAGGGTTTGCTTACTTTCATTACCAATTTTAACAAAGTAGATTCCTGATTTTAAGGTTTTTAATCTTGTAATTTTCGAATCATTCTCATTCTTAAAACTAGCAATCTTCTGTCCTAAACTATTAAAGACTACAATGCTAGAATTTGAGTTCAGGTCAATACCACTAATCGTAAATTCATCCTTAAAAGGGTTCGGATACACTTTTACCAATTCTTTTTCTACCTCATTTACAGACAATGATGTAGAAGGTACTAATGACTTTTGAAAGCCTGTACCAGGAGAACCTACAAATACTGTAGGGTTTGCGGTATTATCTACTGCTACTGCCAAGGCAAAAGGAAATACCATGCCTTGATTTTGCTGTACCCAAGAGCCTTCCTCTCCGCCTTTATCAGAAAACCAAATTCCATTCGAGTTGCTATTATAATATCCATCTTCAAAAGCACTAGATGATGTTGCGTAAATCACATTAGAGCTTTTAGGCACAATAGCTACTTTTCGCATAAAATCATCGGTCAGTATTTTCTTCCAAGTGGTTCCATTATCTATACTTTTAAACAATCCTTTATTGTTTCCTAAAGCAGTAACATACACCCAATTTTTATTGTTAGGATCTGTTTTTACATCAAAAACACCTGAATAATCAGGATCCCAAAAATTAACCCCCCCACTAGTTAGCATCTGCGAATCACTAACATCTGTCCAATTTGAACCTCCATTCATAGAACGCCAAAGTCCTCTTTCGCCACCTGCATATACGATATCTCCATTAAATTGGTCTACCGCCGTAAAACGACATCCGTTACAATCAAATACCTTGACCCAAGAATTACCATCGTTTGTGCTTTTATATACATCTTTTAAAGCTGTTACATATAGTGTTCTGTTATTTTCAGGACTTTTTTTATCAATTGATAAGCCCATAATTTCTTCATTTGGCAACCCAGAGCTTACATCAACCCAATTATTTTTATTGCCTGTCTCAGTATTTTTTAATAAGAAGGTGGGCGATTGTCCGTTTTGTTGTCCTCCTAAAGAAGCCCAAACTACTTTTTCTCGTTTTGGATCAGCTAAAACAGTAGCAGAGTTTCCTCCAAAACCATCCCAACCAGTTGGGCCACCTGTATACTGTGAAACATTACAATTTTGCCAGCTTTTGCCTTTGTCTAAGCTTCGTTGAATTCCTACATCGAATAAAGATGTATAAATAATAGCTGGATTTGCTTCGCTGATTGAGATATCCATCATATTTACATTGTCAAAACCTCTACTTTGCCAAAAGCCTGACGAAACCTCATCCGTAAAAATATTATTGAATGTTTTTCCTTGGTCTGTAGTACTGAAAACCCATTGAGAATTCACCCAAAAATAATTATTATCGTTAGACAAGTCTTCACCTAAAGTTTTTGAGATTCCGTTATAACTTATACCATAAGACCAAAATAGATTATGATCAAAAAACACACCCCAATCTTTCTCATCACCGGTTTTAGTGAAAGTTGCTCCACCATCAGTTGAAGTAAATGTACCCGCTCTATCGATCCAAGTATACGGTTCTCTTGGGTCAATCAATCGAATGGTATTTGCAGCATTCTTATCAATCCAAATTACACCTGTATAATCGGATAGTGGTGCTCCCCAAGTCGTTCCGCCATCAGAGCTTTTATATAGATTCCCTAAAAGATTTATCCAATATCGATCACCTGGTTCTACAGGACAAATTGGTGCGTTCATTGTGGTAATATAAATGTCATCAGGGTTATTAGGGTCAATCGCTACATCTAATATTTCAGACAAGCTAGAAGTTAAATTTGTCCAGTTTTTGCCTCCATCAGTACTTCTATAAACATTGGCATCACTACAAGCAAAACGTCCCATTCCTGTAAGGATATAAAGAATATTTACATCGGTAGGATTTACAATGATTTTTAAAATTCGGTTTCCATTTGGAATATTTACACTGCTTTGAGACCAAGACGTACCGTTATTGATAGATTTATAAATTGCACCGTCATTTACTTTATCTTCAGAATGATAAGCTGCATAACCCACCGTTGGTTTATCAGTACCAAATTCGATGTCTGTTATATAACCGCCATCCAACACTTTAGTAACGTTATCTCCTCCATTATCACTTCTAAAAAGACCATCATTGGTTCCTAGATAGAGTATACTCCCATTCGTTCTATGGAATCCCACTCCACTAATATGAGCAGTTGACAAGCCATTACTTATTCCAATAACATCCCATGTTTGTCCACCATTTTTACTTCGATAGGCTCCACTCAAATCACTTCCTGCAATAATAATCCCGCTAGCACTTGCCCCAATAGTACTGTAAGCACCTCCTCCACCAGGATTAGTTCTTTCCCAATCATGAGTTTGAGATTGTAATGTTGTTGCGAATAATAAAAGAGAAAAAATAAATAAAGAATGTTTCATAGACTAGATATTTACAATTTTTGTGGTATAAATATACTGAATATTAATTAATTACGGATTTCAACACAAAACAAGTTTATCTACATTGGACTATAAGTAAACATTAATGCACTTATTATAAATACTAAAAACAGAAAAATCAATAAAAGTATAGCTAAAGAACGTACCCATTTTTTTTGATTTTTTACAGGTAAAATACCCGTAGCAAAACCTAACAAAACAACTACTAACAAAATAATAAACAAAAAGTAAAACATAAAACTAAATTTTAATCAAAGTTAATATTTTCTATATGTATATTTTACTTGAATCTATATTTGCTAGAAAATAATTAATATTCGCATTAAGTTAATTGATTTATATAGCTGTCAATTTTTACAAACAATTTTCAGCGACCACTCTTCAGGGTAAACTCATACTTTTACTTTTGTTTGTTTTTGCCACGAATACATGAATTATATTATTGAATGTAAAAAATAATAATTTTTACGAATAAAAAATCCTATAGGATTTTTGAAATTAGTGTTAATTCTTTGTTTTCTCAAAAAAAAGAATAAAAATTTGTGTCACGACGCTTCGGGAGTGGTTTTTTTTCAAAAGTATGCGTTTGCCCTGGACCACTCTTAGCTTCAGGATAATAAACCCATATTTTTTTTGTATTTTTACCTTTTACTAAAAACTAAACTTCAACGCTATGAAAAAAATTACAACACTCATTCTTCTTATTACCTTTATTCAAATTCATGCTCAGCATCAATGGACACGTACAAACCCTGGTGGCGGTGGTGCTATCGCCATGGTAGGTGCTACCGCAGACGGTACAATTGTTACGGCTTCTGATTTAAGTGGTGTATATGTGAGCTCAAATAATGGTGCTTCATGGAAAGTCATAGGCTCTGTTCAAGGATTAAAAGAAACACATATTTCTAGTTTAGGTTTTCACCCTAAAGATGGTAAAACATTTATTATCGGAACAGGAGTTGGTGCTTATAAAACGAAAGATGGCGGCAATACAGTTTACAAAACTCAAATTGAATTGGGTGAGAATGGCTTAGGCTATATTGAAAGTATTGGTATGGCAATCTCTGACGTTAACGTTGGTTATTTGGCTCATTATGAAGATTGGTTGCAATTTTTTTCTTTCTTAAAAACAACAGATGCAGGCGAGAGTTGGAAAATTGTAAAAGCAACAGGTATTCCTGAAAATGCGAGAGTTATTAAAATATTGGTTGATGAAAATAATCCTGAAATTGTATATGCACTCACCGGGAAAGCAAGATTTGGCTGTACAGAACCTAACTTATACAGGTCTGAAAATGGTGGTCAAAAATGGACAAGAATAGGAAAGGTAAACGGAGTGTATCCTTCAATATTAGACTTTGATTTACATCCTACAGACCCAAACATTGTTTTTATGAGCACTTTTGAAATGAATGTTAAAGGGTGTGACAATCCTTTTTGGGAATATGTTGACGATGAAGGTGAATTTTATAAAAGTACAGACAAGGGAGCTTCATTTCAAAGTTTAAGTGATCATAATGGAGTTATTAGTGTTGGCAAGGATCCAAAAAATATTAGTTTGGTAAACATTATCAATACTGACAATAATGAACCTAGCTCAGGAACTTGGAAAACTACTGATGGTGGCACTTCATGGAAGCGTACAGGTCTTATGAAAAATTGGGATATTGCATGTGCAGATCCTAATTATGCTTATGTATTTAGCTATAATGCCGTTGTAAAAACGCTGACTAAAGATAGATTTAAACCCGACAGGTTGTATGCTGCATTCGGACAATGGAGCTGGAGTACGTTAGATGGTGGTGACCATATCAATAACATTTCTTGTAAAGAAGTAGAAACAGATCATTATATTTCTACAGGTATGGAAAACATTGAAGGCAATTGGATAGATGTTAATGATGCTAACTCAGATATAATCTATGTTGGTTATTATGATATGGGTTTTTGGTATTCTAAAAATCATGGAAAATCATGGAAAAAAAGTTTCCCGAGTACAAGTACGTATCCTGATTACTCTTGGTGGGCAGCTGGCGGCACTAACTGTAATTTTGTAGTGAGTGATCCTGTAAGAGAAAATGTAGTTTGGGCAACTTTTTCTGCCGATCAACCCATTACGAAAGGTGCTCTTTTTAAAAGTACCGAATATGGTGAAAATTGGAAAATGAGTAATGGTGGACTCAAACCTTTCGGAATTCAAATGCATGGTTTGTCAATTGATATAAATAGTGACCCGAACAAAAGAACCCTTTACTTAACTCAAGAAGGTGAAGTCTATAAGTCAACTGATGATGGTGAAAATTGGGTTAAAAAATCAAAGGGTATGAAAGGTGTTAAATTCACTGAAGTGGATAAAAAAAATAGTAAAATTGTCTATGCTGGAGGAGAAAGTGGCTTTTGGCGTTCAACGGATGCTGGTGAAAACTGGGATGAAGTAGGTTTACCCGAAATGCGATTTAGTACCAATATTCCAAATGCTATCATGAGAGCAGATATTGTATCTGAACTTGACGAATTAGAAGAAACCCCAATAATTGTTGCATGGCAAGGTGTTTTTAATATCAAAGCTGATCCTAACATAGAAAAAAGAGTTTATGTTGTTGCTTATGGAACAAACAAAGGTTTGTATAGAAGTGATGATGCTGGTGAACACTGGAAAAAATTATATACAGACGACAGAATGAGAGATGTCGCTATTGCAAAACAAAATTCAAATATTGTTTATGCCTCTTCTTCATTTAATTATCATTCTGGTGGTTTTGATGGTTCTGGTGTAGGTATTTTAGTTTCTTACGAAGCTGGTGCAAAAGATACTTGGAAATTTGCCAACGATGGCATGTCATGGACAAATGGCGGACACTTAGATATTGAATCAGGAAGTGAACCTCATATTTGGGCTTGGTCTGCAGGTACAGGAATTCAACATGCATTGATACCAGATTTTGTTTTAGACGTAGAAAAAACAACACTTCAGAATACTATTAAAGTTTATCCTAATCCTGTAAATAGTGAATTGACGATAGATATGACTGCTTTTTCTGAAAATAGTAAGGCTACCATTTATTCAATTACAGGAAAGAAAATCTCAACTTTTGATTTAACCGATACTACCACCAATAAAATTGATGTAAAAAGTCTGTCAGCAGGATTGTATTTATTAAAAATAAATTCTACAACAACGACTAAAACGATTAAATTCATTAAGGATTAAAGCTTTAACAATTCTTTTACATACAATTGCCTCACCCGCAATTGCTTTCAGCAATTACGACCTCTCCAAAGGAGAGGTGAAGCGGAAACCCTACCTACGGCTGGCAGGCTCAACACAGAGCGTCGAGGAATTCTTTTTGATTAAAGAAATGTTAATTTTATAGTATTCACC
>VAPK010403165.1_pt1 | contig 10986 bp, 7 predicted proteins | sample 3395031 | NCBI WGS metagenome assembly VAPK01 (sample SAMN08290443, study PRJNA428436) | hydrothermal vent metagenome | isolation source: Deep-sea hydrothermal vent chimney 1 | place: Pacific Ocean: Juan De Fuca Ridge
ATTGGGGACTTTAAACAGAAGAATATAAACCATCAATCACGACACAGTGCCCGGAACACGGTCTAAACCCGTGACGATCCCATCGCTGTAGCTGGAAAAGTCGCTCCAATGCCACTGCCATAAAGCGGGAAGGCGGAAGCCGACGTTTGATCCAGGAGTCAGAAGACGAACTGCGTCGTAACAAACAGAATCTTATGGAAACGGGTTTCGTAAAGGTGTGCTTTTTGCTCGCCTTTATGAAACCCGTTTTTTATTTTATGAGGAGACAAAATGAAAACACAGATCGAATTAGCCCGAGCAGGCATTGTTAGCACACAAATGAAACGGGTCGCCGGACAGGAAGGCCAGGAGAATGAACAGATCCGAAAATATGTCGCCAGTGGCGAAATTGTCATTCCCAATAATCCCAACCGCCCCGATCAAAAAATCGTCGGCATCGGCCGAGGCCTGCGCACCAAGATCAATGCGTCCATCGGCACCTCATCAGATATCTGTAATATCAAACTGGAAGTGCGCAAGGCACAAATTGCCGAGCAAGAAGGCGCCGACACCCTGATGGAGCTTTCAGCCGCTGGCAATCTGGACGAGGTTCGCCGTCAAATCCTGGCCAACACCCAACTTCCAGTAGGTAATGTGCCTCTTTACCAGGCCTTTTGTGAGGCAGGACGAAAATACCGTAATCCTAACAAGCTGGATCCGGAAATGCTGTTCGAACTGATTGAAAAACAACTGGCGGACGGCCTCAGCTTCATGGCTATTCACTGTGGCATTAATCAATACTCGATCGAACGCCTACGCAAACAGGGCTATCGCTACGGCGGTCTGGTCTCCAAGGGAGGCACATTTATGGTTTCCTGGATGGATGCTAATCGACAAGAAAACCCGCTCTATGAACAGTTCGATCGCGTCTGTAGTCTGATGAAAAAATACGATGCGGTACTCTCTCTCGGTAATGGCATTCGTGCTGGTGCCATCCACGACAGTCATGATCGTGCGCAAATGGCCGAAATGATCACTAACTGCGAGCTGGCCGAGCTGGGCCGTGAACAGGGTTGCCAGATGATGGTGGAAGGACCCGGCCATGTACCACTGGATGAAATCGAAGCCAATATTATTCTCGAAAAACGCATGAGCGGCGGTGCACCCTATTATGTACTAGGCCCCCTGCCAGCCGATACCGGTGCCGGTTACGACCATATTACTGCCGCTATTGGCGCGGCTAATTCCGCCCGCGCCGGAGCGGATCTTATTTGTTATATCACCCCCGCTGAACACCTGGCGCTGCCCAATGAAGAAGATGTCCGTGAGGGTGTGCGTGCAACACGGCTTGCCTGCCGCATAGGCGATATTGCTAAATATCCAGAACAGCGCGAACGAGAAAAGCTGGCGTCCCTGGCGCGACGCGACATGCGTTGGGATGATCTGAATAAATATCTGCTCTTTCCCGAGGTAGCTAGAGACGTGCGGCAAAGCCGCACACCAGCTTCAGAAAAAAGCTGCAGTATGTGCGGTGATTTTTGTGCCATGAACAAGGGCGAAGAAATCTTTTCCCAGGATGCCCGCGGAGACAAAGCTTATAAAAAACCATCCCCAGCAACAGCGAAGAAAGCCAAAACAATACCCTAAACAACAAATACCCCCGCTAACAATAAGCGGAATATTAATTTTCAGGCATGAATCAGCGAGTAATATACATACCAAACTGCGTGCCAACCAGTAAACGTCCATCTTTACCATAGTTCATGCTATTAGGGCTAACCGGCCCTAATAGCGCGGGTGAACGCATGACTTCAGTCACGCGCTGCATATCGCTACTGATAACAAATTCACTGATATATGCAGCGTCGATACCCTCGGCAGATCCCGCCTTCTTCCAGGCTACCAGCACGGAATTATCCGTTTGGCCCCGTTGGAAATCGGTAACTTCACCATCAATAGCCACCTCGGCCAAAACCTTTGCACGCGCGTCCAGAAGATAAACTTTTCCACCTGTGGCTGTCTTTGCGCTGACAATAATTTCTTTTTTACCATCGGCATTAATATCCAGAACCTGCATGGCCGTCAACACATCGCCTTCAAAAACATTGTTAAACAAAAATACCGTATCATAAAATTGACTGTTCTGATGTTGCGTATCACTGTCGCGCTTGCGAATGTACAGCTTTGTTTTGCTCAAGCGCACCAACTCATTGATTCCGTCAGCATCCAGATCATCAATAACGATATCAATGCTCGGTCCATCAACACTGAGCTGCCATTTTTTGAGATATTGAAATACATGATTATTGTCGTATTCAAAATTGACGGAATACAGATAGGGATCAATGTAACCTATCAATTCAAGACGACCATCATTGTCGATATCAGCCAGATCAAAACCATTTGCCAGGCCGCCACCCACCAGATTTTCAAAATAATCATTAGCTGCAGGCTGCCAGCCATGGTGTATGCTGTTATCCGGATTAATTCGTGAACCAAAGTCCAGAAGTTGGAACTGGGTCAGCTCCCGCTTATCCATATCATTCCCGCCACTGGTGAGCAGAAGTTGATCATAGCCCTTGCCCATAACGTCTTCTGCCTGCAACATAGTCCCACTAATCGTGGTATTAGTCGCAGCTACCTGCGATGAAACATGAACCCGGCCAGAGTCATAATCAACAAACATCAACCGAGCACCATGTTTATATTCAGGAGTGCCCGAATTGAACTTTTCTGCCGGATCACTGCTAGACATGAAGGTGGCATAGCGGTTTGTCGCTGAGAACTGAAAATCAACTGCACCGGTAAATGCAGTTTTCATCAAACCCAGGGTTAAATTCTGACTTTTTTTAGCCTCATTGCTGATATCGGTAGCCGGATCTTGCGGCAACGGTAACACCGTAAAAGCATTATATTTGTCAGCAGCAAACTTGTTAGCCCAAATTGCTTCTATATTTCCATCATTGTCTACATCGCCAACTGCCAAACTCATAAATCCACCATGCAGACGATCATCGTAAAATACACTATTATTTTTTAACCGCCGCCATTCCGGAGCCGAGTTAAAAACAGCACTGTCATTTGTTGTAAATATTTTTAAATACTCACCATCCATCGTCGTACCTGTACCAGCGCCATCAATACAGGCGCCGACAATGACCTCGTCCTGACCATTGCCATCAAGATCACTAACTGCCATGGAACAGCGCGTTGATTCTGGTTTCCTCAGTGGATACGGTTCACTGAACAGCGATGACTGATGCTGAGGACTGAACACCTCAAGCACGCCATTAGCTGTTTCTGAATATAAGCCCACAATTTCATCGACACCCGCACCATCGCCATCTACATCGGCAGCAATAATTTGATCGCCAAAACCATTTTCCGGTTTCGCATTGGTCCATTCATCCTTCAAACTCACACCGTCAATAACATAGCCTGCCGAGGTAACAATCTCAGGCCAGTCATCGGCAAAATCTACATTGGCCACCACCAGGGATGTGCCATAATTTTTGACTTCACTGGTCCAGTCATTATTTAAGGTTCGACTCTTGTCTGTTGGCAGGCTAAGGATATTCAGTTGCTCCTGTTCGGAACCTTTAGACACCAGGGTGACAATTTCAATCGCTGCATCGGTATCAATATTACGCGCAAATATTGCGTAACCGCGTAACGCATCGGCAATTTCATAGGAATAGGCCAATGTCCGTGATGCACCATCGATCACGCTCACCGTATTACCGTTAAGAACGATAATATCGAGTCGCCCGTCACCATTGACATCGGCAGCATCAATCGCATCAATACTGGCTTGATTACCCAGGCTGTAGGGATATACCCAATCTTGATAAAAATCACCCTGACCATTATTCAGGCTGGCGTCCCATTTCAGGGTATAAATCAAAGACAGATTATCGGTTACCAGTACTTCATTCTTGCCATCACCAGTAAAATCCCCAATATGAATAGAATTTTGTTTTGTTGGCACACGGGCACTGCTTCGAACTAAAGGCTGGTGACTATCATCTGTAAGCTTAATGCTAGCCGTTTTTGTCGTTGTCCCCACATCATCCGTTGCACTGACACGATAATTGAAGACCGTATTCTGACCAAAGTTTAAGCCTGATGGTGTCCAGCTTATATCACCGTTGCTTGCATTGATAAGCATACCTGGCGGTGCACCAGACAGGCTATAACTAACCTTTCCCTTGGCATTGTTAACAGAAGCATTGATCACCACAGGTACGCCAAGTTTTATCTGTGAGGGGGTGCTGATTGCAACACTAAGAAGGGGACTGTCGGCAGGCGATGCTGTGCTACCTGTTGAGCCACCGGTGGCCGTACCACCTGCCGCTGTTGCTCCACCAGCGGAGGAAGGCGTTGCCGGTGTTCCATCGGGGTTTAGACGTACATCAAGACCGGAACTGTCGCCATTTGAACCACCGCCACAGGCTGCTAGCAAAACAGACAGCGATAACATCGCCAAATATTTAAACCTGGTCGAGTAGTTACTCCCCCCCAGACACCCCTTAAACAAGCCTTCCCCATTCATCAGCAATCTCCCTGAAAAAAATCTAAACCTGATGTTAATTATTGTTTGCAGAAAACGCAGGTGTAATTATCTAAGCTTTACACACAGACAGCGTCAACTCTGTATTTACACTACAGAAAAGAAGGAGGAAGGGAGAAAAGATGCAAACAAAACATTCCCTGTTACTCTGAAACCATCCGTAGAGTTATTATTCTGCAACGCCATTCTACTAAAACAATTGAACACATTACCAGAAATTTTATGTCCAACGGATAACAGAAGATGAAACAGAAATAAAACTGTCACAAAAAATAGTGCAAAAGATATAGAAAATAGTGGATTAAACTCGTTCCAGAATAAACTACCCCGCAGCAAGCTGATGGGGTATTAAGTTGTCGTGTGCTGATGGGTTTCGCTTTTCTCTACCCATCCTATTATTTTTCGTTGCAAGCAGCGGGGAATTACACCCAGAGAGATTAAAATTCTATCCTGACTCCCACGCTTCTGCACAGCAACCGGATTAGATGCATAGGATCGGCAAATAGAAACAGTGATACTACAAACTTCTGAAATAATTCAACAAAAAGGTTTCCTTGCCAAGCCCACAGCAAATAGCATCAGCACCAGTATAATAAGTACGGGTGTATTGCCGAAGCGGACATAGGGCGTCGCACCCGTGCGTGGTTGAACCTTGGCGGTAATGACAACTGATTTAAACTGTGGTGAGCGTTTAACAATACGTCCTTTGCTATCGACAATAGCAGAAATGCCATTGGTAGTTGCACGCAATAGAGCACGGCCAGTCTCCAGGCTACCCATGCGTGCAATTTGTAAATGCTGGTGTGGCGCAAACGAATCACCATACCAGGCATTATTGCTACCATTAACCAACAGGCTAGCCTGTGGCAAAAAATCAATCAATTCTTCACCAAAAGCATCTTCATAACAGATAGACGGTGCCAGCAACTGGCCAGCAGCATGTAGAGCTTGCTGATGCTTATTTCCAGGGCTGAAGCCGGACATCGGCAGGTCAAAAAAACCGATAAGCCCGCGCAACAAATCCTGCATAGGAATAAATTCACCAAAAGGTACCAGATGACGTTTATTATAAATAATAGTTTTATCTGAAAAACTAATCAGGCTACTATAATAACGCACGCCGTCCTTATCCATCACCGGGGCACCAATAATTAGATCCGTGTTGTGCGCCCGCGCCTCTTTCACCAATGGCTTAAAATAGCTGTTGACTAGATCATTATAAAAAGTAGTCATGGAATTTTCCGGCCAGACAATCAGATCGCTATCCCAGTGTTCACGACTTAAACGTGCATAGGTATCCAGCCGCGCCTGGATCATTTTTGGATCCCATTTAGTGATCTGCGGCACATTGCCCTGAACTAAACTGACTTTGATAGGCTTGCCAATTGCCTGGGTCCAGTCATATTTGCTCAGAAAAAACCCGCCCAGCCAAATCAACAGCAAAAAACCCAGCAAGCCTGGCCATTGATTTCGGTTGCGCAACAACAGCAATATCAGACCCGCACAAACGACTAAGAGCAATGACAAACCATAAACCCCCAGCACCGGCGCATAACCTGCCAGCGGGCTATCTGTCTGGCTATAGCCTAGATTGAGCCAGGGAAAACCGGTGAACAACCAGCCGCGAAACCACTCTGACAGCCCCCATAAAGCAGGAAACAATAACAGCAGGGCACACTTTTCCCCCACAAGCCGGATGCGAATTTTTTGCCAGATATAAACACTGAGAAATGACTGTAGCGCAGGAAACAAAGCCAGTACGGCAACGAAAATAGTCGTCATCAGCGCCGAAACAGAAACGGAGGTATGCCCAAATTCATAAAAGGCAACATAAACCCAGGACACGCCAACACCGAAAAAACCCAGTCCGAATACGAAACCTGCAAGGGCTGCACGGCGACTGGAGAGATTCAAATACAGATAAAAAAGTATGCCTGGAGATATCACTGCCAAAGGAAAAAAGGAAACCGGCGCAAAAGCCAATGGCAAGAGCATCCCGGCCAACAAGGCGAAGAATAAATCTAAATAGAACTTGTTTGTCCTGGCTTTGATCTCAGGCATTGTTTGATTATTATTAATAGCTGAACTCCGTAAACTACTCAGGCCTGTACTTCGATGCTGGCCTCGTTATCTTTCTTTTCAGCTTTGAGTACTTCAAGCAGATGTACCCGGCGGCTACTCGCTCCCAGTACGCGAAAATGCAGGCCATCCATTTGCAACTGCTCTCCCCGTTTAGGCAGGTGTCCCAGGGCTTTAGTTATCAAACCACCAATAGTATCAAATTCGTCATCCCGATACGTCGTATGAAAATACTCATTAAATGTTTCAACCGGCGTAATGGCTTTGACTGTAATCATGTTTGGATGTTCATAAATATAACTGTCTTCTTCGACATCATGCTCATCCTCAATTTCACCTACGATCTGTTCTAGCACATCTTCAATTGTTACCAGTCCAGCCACTCCGCCATATTCATCTACCACGAGGGCCATATGATTGCGGTTGGCGCGAAATTCCTTGAGCAGAACGTTTAGCCGTTTACTTTCAGGGATGATGACCGCAGGACGCAGCATGTCACGAATATTGAAATGCAGATCTTTATTGCATTCCACCAGATGCGGTAACAGATCCTTGGCTAACAGAATACCAACAACATCATCTTTACTATCACCGACACCAGGGAACCGCGAATGGGCCGAATCGATAACAATCTCAAGCAACTCGCGCATTTCTGAATCACGCTCAATTACTTTCATTTGTGAGCGCGGCACCATCACTTCACGCACCGGCATTTCTGATACCTGCATGACGCCTTCAATCATGGCCAGAGCATCGCTATCAATCAAACTGTTTTTCTGTGCTTCACGCAAGACTTCCTGTAATTGCTCGCGCGTATTCAGCTCTCCTTGCAACCACTTACCCAACTGCTGCCGCCATTGCTGAAGCTGGCCGTGTTTCCTGTGACTACTGTCGTCTTCGCTCATCGTTGTTTAGTTTTTATCCTTCCGTTTTATCTATTTCATAGGGATCAGGGAATTCCAGCTGTGCCATAATCGAAATTTCATGCGTTTCCATTTTTTTTGCATCCACATCATTAAGGTGATCAAAACCAAGTAAATGCAAAAGACCATGAATGACCATATGTGCCCAATGTGCCTGTTCAGGCTTACCCTGCTCAACCGCTTCACGCTGTACGACTGGTGCACAGATAACCAGATCACCCAGCAGATTCATTTCAACTTCAGCAGGTATATCATACGTAAATGACAACACGTTGGTAGCATAGTTCTTAAGCCTATATTGCTGGTTGAGGGCTGCGCTTTCCGTTTCATCGACAATACGCAGGGTTAATTCTATATTCTCCTGCCGTTCATGATTCAACGCGACTTCAACCCAGTGCTGAATATCTGCCTCACTCGGCCCGGCAGCCAACACGCGTTGCACATCGATATGCACATTCACTTGTCGGTCCGTTGTTCCTGATCTTCACTTTTTTCGTAAGCCTTGACGATACGCTGAACGATCTTGTGTCGGACCACGTCCTGAGGCTTAAAGAAACTGAAACTAATACCTTCCACATCGGCCAGCACATCCACCACATGACGCAGCCCAGAGCGTTGCGCACGCGGCAAGTCCACCTGGGTCACATCACCGGTAACCACCACGACCGAACCAAAGCCAATGCGGGTAAGGAACATTTTCATTTGTTCGACACTGGTGTTCTGCGCTTCATCGAGAATAATAAAGGATTCATTCAAGGTTCGACCGCGCATATAAGCCAACGGTGCGACTTCAATAACATTGCGTTCGATCAGTTTAGCCACCTGTTCGAAGCCCATCATTTCATACAGGGCGTCATACAGGGGACGCAGATAAGGATCTATTTTCTGTGAAATATCACCCGGCAGAAAACCCAGTCGCTCACCCGACTCGACCGCTGGACGGGTGAGAATAATGCGTCGCACCTGTTCCCGCTCCAATGCATCCACCGCGCTAGCCACGGCCAGATAGGTCTTGCCTGTGCCAGCCGGGCCAATGCCGAAATTAACATCATGTTCACGCACGTAACGCAGGTATTGCTGTTGAGTCAGTCCACGTCCGCGCACGTTGCCGCGCAGAGTGCGAATAATGACTTCATCTTTCGGTGTGATGTCGGCCACCAGCGCATCCACACCCGCATCCTGTAAATATAAATTAACCTGGATGGGATCAAGAGTTTCTGTGGCAGTGTCTGAATACAGATCGCGCAACACTTCTTCCGCTTTATGTACCGAGCGATTCTCGCCAATCACGCGAAAACGGTTACCACGATTATTGACCTCGACCCCGAGCCGGGTTTCAATCTGCCGCAGGTGCTCATCGAACTGGCCACATAGATTGGCCAGCCGCTGATTATCGGCCGGTTCGAGAATGATATCGAGGGAAGTCGCGCAGGTATTCAAAACAGGAATAAAAAATAAGGATTAAGTGCTACGCACATCATCATGGATGATCTCGCCACGCAGAGAATTAGGAAGAGCTTCAGTAATTTTCACGTTGACAAATTGTCCTATCAAAGAAGCATTGCCAGTAAAGTTTACCACACGATTGTTTTCTGTGCGCCCACTGACTTGCTGCGGATCTTTTTTCGAGGGTCTCGTCACCAGCACATTCTGCGAGCTCCCTATCATTGCCGTACTGATGGCGGCAGCCTGCTCGTTGATGAGCTGTTGCAACTGCGCTAAACGTGTTTTTTTCACCGCCATCGGCACATCATCCGGCAGATCCGCCGCCGGTGTGCCGGGACGCGGACTGTAAATAAAACTATAGGAATGATCAAAACCGATATCAGCGATCAACTTCATGGTAGCCTCGAAATCAGCCTCAGTTTCACCCGGAAAACCCACAATGAAATCAGATGACAGACTAATATCCGGCCGCACTTGGCGCAGTTGACGAATAATATTACGGTATTCAAGCACCATATGTTTGCGTTTCATCTGCGCCAGAATGCGATCCGAGCCACTTTGCACTGGCAAATGCAGGTGGCTGACCAGTTCCGGCACCTCGGCATAGATCTGAATCAGACTATTGTTCATTTCTGTGGGATGCGAGGTGGTGTAACGAATCCGATCAATGCCATCGATGGCCGCGACAAAACTGATCAGCAAGGCTAAATCGGCTTCGCCCCCCTCATGCGTCGCACCCCGATAGGCATTGACATTCTGCCCCAGCAGGGTCACTTCACGCACCCCCTGTTCGGCTAACTGCGCCACTTCGGTGATAATATCATCGAAAGGACGGGAAAATTCCTCACCACGCGTATAAGGTACCACGCAAAACGTACAGTATTTACTACAACCTTCCATAATCGAAACAAAGGCGCTCACCCCCTCACTACGCGGCATGGGCAGGTGATCGAATTTTTCGATTTCGGGGAAGGTAATATCCACCACGGAACGGCAACGATCGCGAGCTTCATCCAGCATCTGTGGCAAACGGTGCAGGGTCTGCGGGCCGAAAATAAGATCAACATAGGGCGCACGCTTGAGAATCGCCTCGCCTTCCTGACTAGCGACACAGCCGCCCACACCGATCACCAACTCCGGCCGCGCAAGTTTCAGTTCACGCCACATCCCGAGCTGGGAAAATACTTTTTCCTGCGCCTTTTCCCTTACTGAACAGGTATTTAGTAAAAGCACATCCGCCTCGTCAGGATCATCCACCCGCTCCAAGCCGTGAGATTCCCGCAACACCTCCGCCATTTTGGCGGTGTCGTATTCGTTCATCTGGCACCCAAAAGTGCGAATATGGAGTTTCCTGGGCATGTGTTTACTGAGTCTGAAAAAATGGAGAGGCAATTTAGCACCCTGCCTGAAAATTATCCAGTTTCGGTGCATAGGGCACATAAAATCAGGACTGGAGAGGTAACGCGGTTATAGGGGTTAGACGCTATAAAATCAGCATGTTATACGGATCCACCTCTGAAGCCCGAAGTTTTCTGTTTGCCGCCTTTTTGCCTTACAGAGGGGGTGGACACTCATTCGGCAATAAATTCCCCATCGACAAAGCCCCCGCTACGACGATGGCCATCAGGCATGATTTCATCCAGCAAACCCGGTCGAGCACAAGGCTGGCCTCATAATAAAGATTGCCTTGGGTGATTTTCTGTCCCAGACCGCCGCCTGACGAGCACTGTCAACAGTCGCGAAAACCTGCTCTGGATCGAGAGGAGCAGCTTCGGGAATTTCTACATGAATGCGGGCGTAAGCGCAAAATAATCGGCATGCTTTACAAATTATAGTTGCATACTAACCGTAGTTGGGTGTAGATTTACTATTGACAGGGACGTTGGTTGCGCTAAACAAGGATGGTTGCGTTTTAAGATCTTATCCCGTAAGCCGCCAATCTCAGGGAAGAGATTGGCGGCTTGTCACTTCCAGGGCAACAGGGCTTCG
>VAPK010118144.1_pt1 | contig 10984 bp, 4 predicted proteins | sample 3395031 | NCBI WGS metagenome assembly VAPK01 (sample SAMN08290443, study PRJNA428436) | hydrothermal vent metagenome | isolation source: Deep-sea hydrothermal vent chimney 1 | place: Pacific Ocean: Juan De Fuca Ridge
GGTGGAGGAGGCGGTGGGAGTTGAAAAACCTATCAAGGGAAATAGCCGACTCTAAAATGATATTAAAAGGCTTTGAAAAAGAATTTGCTCCTGTAACAAAGCATATATGGGCGAGTAATTATTCTATTACATTCCCTCAATAGGTAAACGATTATTTCGGATGTCGAAGATATTACATATTATTTTAGCAGTAGGAATGATTGGATTTTTTGGTTATCTTTTATCAGTCTCTAATTATTGTGCCTTTGTTAAAAGTATAATTATCCAATCAAACCGCAACTAATAAATACAGGCTTAATACTCTTTTCACCTCTATTTGCCTTATATCAACAATCCCTGGGCTTTCCCTCCACTGCCGCTTCACAGCCACTTCATAAATCCGGTCTCAAATCGATGACTCAGTAATTCATTGTATGGGTATATGCGTATCTTGAAATACTGTAACCCGGGAAGATCGGTACTCAAATTCAGTTCAAAAATTGTTTCGTTTTGATCATTCTGTTCTTTTGCTTCGAAAAAATATTGATTGTGCAATACAAAGTCGTCGTCATGCGTTGCTTTGCCGACCAGACATTCCACCTTAATATCATTAGCAGTTAGATTGTGAAGATTGATAGCGACACGAATGGGCAATATATCCCCGGTCTTTGTTTGTGTTGGCAAGTCCGATATGTTTCGCAGAGTAACACCAGACCAGGCATCTCTAATTGTCTTTTTCCATTGAGACAACGCGCGCGCCGGATTGCCGTTGTCTTTGAATAATTTCTGCCTCTGTTTTGAGGCAGGGTGATAGTAACTTTCTGTATAGTTTCTTACCATGCGTTGTGAATTAAAATGAGGAATGAGCGATGTCATTGAGGCCTTGGACATTTCTACCCATTTTTCGGAGTATCCGTATCCATTTCGGTTGTAATACAGCGGAATAACCTGTTTTTCCATGATATTAAGTAAATCTTTGGCTTCTTCCTGGTTGCGATATTGTTCATCAAACTGTGGGCCGTGGGGGGTGATTGCCCAACCATTTTCTCCGTTATACCCTTCGTTCCACCAGCCATCTAATACACTTAAATTCAATACACCATTGATCCCGGCTTTTTCTCCGGATGTGCCGCTGGCTTCCAAAGGGTAGGTCGGTGTGTTGAGCCAAACATCAACGCCCGTTACAAGTTTACGCGCTAGCGCGATATCATAACCTTCCAGTAAGATAACTTTACCTTCAAATTCCGGGCGACGAGAAAATTCGTGAATTGTTTGAATCAATTGTTGTCCGGGGATGTCGTTTGGGTGAGCTTTGCCGGCAAAAATAATGAGAACAGGTCTGTCGGCATTGTTAAGTATTTTTTCTAATCTATTTAGATCATAAAATATCAAACTGGCTCTTTTATAGGTTGCAAAGCGGCGTGCAAAACCAAGAATTAATATATCTGTTTCATTAGGGGAGAGATGTTGTGTCACTCTTTCTATTTGCGCTTCGCTACAACCATTTCGACGATATTGTAGGATTGCTCGATGACGGACTACTTCAAGTAAATCAGATTTCAACGATTGATGTTGGCTCCAGAAACTATGGTCCGGTATATCTTTTATTCGTTCCCAGTAATTTGCGTTAAGCATTTCATTTCGCCATTCTCGCCCGAACTGCATATCGAATAAATTAGACCAGCCTCTGGCAATAAAGGTCTGTGCGTGCACGCCATTAGTGACATAACTCATTGGGTTTTCTTCGGGCGGAATTTCTGGCCAAATATAACTCTCCATATTTGATGCAACATTGCCGTGAATCTGGCTGACACCATTGTGAAACCGGGAGCCACGTAGTGCCAGCGTTGTCATATTAAATCCTTCAGGATTACTAGGGCATGACCCGAGATTTAAAAATTCATCTTTTTCTATATTCAGCGTTTTTATATAGTTAGAGAAGAATGCTTCTATTAAACTGTGATCGAAAATATCGTGGCCAGCAGGTACAGGTGTATGGGTCGTAAATACCGTGTTGCATGCTGTCATTTCCATAGCACTGGAAAAATCATGACCTTCGATGATAAATTCGCGGCAGCGCTCAAGTATTTGAAAAGCAGAATGGCCTTCATTGATGTGCCAAACTGTTGGTGATAAGTTTAATGCTCTTAACGCGCGTACCCCACCAATGCCAAGAACGACTTCTTGTTGAATGCGCATATGGCTGTCGCCACCATATAATTGATAGGTTATAGAACGATCCTGTTCGCTATTAATTTCCAGGTCGCTGTCCAGTAGGTAAAGTGTGATATGCCCCGCTTTGGCTTGCCAGACTTTTAGCATGACTTGTCTGTCAGGTAAATCGACACTGACAATCAGTTCTTTGCCTTGTGAATCGATTGCGGGACTGATTGGCAAATCCTCAAAATGATTTTGTATATAGTGCGCGACCTGATTTCCGTGAACATCAATAGTCTGATGAAAGTAACCCTGTCTGTACAACATGCCTACTGCGATAAATGGAATACCTAAATCGCTCGCGGCTTTACAGTGATCGCCTGCCAGAATGCCAAGCCCCCCTGAGTATATTGGCACACTTTCATGTAACCCAAATTCGGCGCAAAAATAGGCGACCAGATCTTCCTTCGGACTCAAGAAGTTGTCTAAACCATAATCAATTTCCTCGCTAAGGTAGGTATTATAGGCTGACATCGCCCGATGATAATCTTCTACATAACTTCTATCTTCAGCCGCTTCTTCCAGTCGTTGCTGAGAAATGCGTCGTAGAAACACTTTTGGGTTGTGGCCTGTACTTTCCCACAAATCCGGATCCAGTCGAATGAAAAGACGGCGTACCTCTCGGTCCCAGCTATACAGCAGGTCATTGGCGACTTCAGTTAACCCGTTAAGTCGTTCGGGAATAATGGCTTGTACTTCAAGAGAGAATCGGGTTCCGGTCATTGTGTCTACCAAAATTAATAGTTAATTATAAGAATTATGAGTCTAAGGAGATAATGTTGTTTTGACTAAAATATACTCTTTTTCTTTCAATCCCTCTGCAGTGTAGAAAATATCTGGGGTGTCGATATGTATTAAATAGTATATGTAGACTTGTATTATAAACGCAAGATACTCGCTAACAAGCGTAAATATCGGCTGCTAGTAATCATTTTTTGACTAATTGCCAAGTTGCTTCCTAAAGCGCCAGTAGCTAAAGACTTTCTTTATACAGAGTTAAAGTTCTTGCGGCAAGTTAAGTAGGCGCCTGCAGCTTGGTTTGGTGAAATAAGTCAAGGGTTTAGCAACATTATGGGTGGCGCGATTTCAGTCAGCATTAATATGGGATAATTATGAATGTGTAGCGAACTGCAAGGTAACTAACATATGACTAACACACATTATACCGTGCTTATTGTAGATGATAATGAGATGAACAGGGATCTGTTGTCACGTCGTCTCGATCGACAAGGTTACGATATTTCATTGGCGGTAGATGGTCAGCAAGCAATGGATATGGTTATTAATAATAAATATGATCTGGTATTACTGGATATTATGATGCCTGAAATTAATGGTTATCAGGTATTAGAGAAAATGAAAACGGACAGTAAATTACATCATATTCCGATAATTATGATATCTGCATTGGATGAAATAGAAAGTGTAGTACGTTGTGTTGAATTAGGCGCTGATGATTATATTTCCAAACCATTTAATCCTGTGTTATTGAAGGCGCGTATCAAAGCCTGTTTGGAGAAGAAGGCCCTACATGATCAGGAAGAAGATCATCGTAGGAAAATCGAAGAATACAATTTACATCTGGAATATCAGGTACGTGAAAAAGTTAAAGAAATTACATCGACACAGTTAGCTGCAATTTTTGCTATGTCCAAGTTGGCCGAGTCCAGGGATGAAGAAACTGGCGAGCATTTAGAGCGGATGAGGGAATACTGCAAAATTATTTCTCAAAAATTAAGTACTACAGAGAAATTTAGCAACATAATAGATGAAAAATTTGTTGACAATATATATGCAGCAAGTCCGTTGCATGATATCGGCAAAGTGGGTATTTCAGATAATGTATTGTTAAAACCTGGGAAATTAACAGCTGAAGAGTGGGAAATAATGAAAAGTCATACCACGATAGGTGTTAATACCTTGTTAGAGGTTGATAAACAACACCCGGGAAATAATTTTATTAGTATGGGAATTGCTATTGCGGGAGGTCATCACGAGAAATGGGATGGATCTGGTTATCCTGCGGGGTTGTCGGCAGAGGATATTCCATTAGCAGCTCGGATTCTTGCATTGGGCGACGTATATGATGCGCTAACATCAAAACGTTGTTATAAAGAAGCGTTTCCGCATGAGCGCAGTAAAGATATTATTGTCTCAAACGGAGGAACACATTTCGACCCGGATATTGTGAGTGCGTTTCAGGAAATGGAAGAGGAATTTAAAAAAGTACGATCTTTTTTTCAGGACGGAGAAGTATAAACCCAAATTTTTAAAGAATATATGTGCAAACGGTTATTCTACTGCCGCGCGTGAGAAAGCAATAATTCCAAGGCAAATTCCGGTTCGGCATTGTTGTAAATAGATTGATTGTATTCATCCCAAAGCTGCTTTGCCTGGTTATTGTTACTCATTGCAAGATATCCCAACATACCTGCCGCTAATAAATATTCCCGTCTTTTAGCCGTTAGATTTTGACCCGCAATGCCTTCGTTAGATGACAATAGCGCCGACGCGCTTTTAGCCATATTTGCGGCATTTTTATCTGAAATTGCCGTGAAAAGTGTGAGCCACAGTTTTTGCGCTGGTGTTAGGCTATTTTGGCAACTCTCGGATTCAAAATACGCCCAGATGGTGGAGAGTTCATAGCGGGATAGATACGGTAGAATAGCGAGTGCAACATTATCAAATAGAGTATTCAGCCAAAAACTGGGATCTACATTGGTGTCACATTCACGAATTATAGGCGCTGCCATTTGCGCGTACATAATTAACTGTCTTGGTAGCTTGGATTCGCCACTTTGACCTTCTTGTGTGAGAAAATTGTGAAAATTCACCGCGACTTCAGTTCTACCTGTTTTGGGAAAATAAGGATTGGCGTTGATTTTTGTTACTGAGTAAAGAGATGAATCATCTGGTATTTCTCTATCTAACATATCAATAATAGGTAAAGGGTAGTCTGCCAGTTTTATAAGTTGCAGTGCGTTTGAATTAAGAAATCGAGCGCGCGCTGCGTTTAAATCAAGGTAGGGGTAATAGTCAGAATTAGCGGGCGCACTAAATGTAGACAACAAAGGTTCAATAATTTGTTTGCTCGCTATTTTTCTTATTTTTAAATCTTGAATATTATCTATCTTAATACGTTTAAGTTCTCTGGCAAGATCAGTCTGATTGAAAATTTCCGAATGAAGTTGCGGGAGTTTACCTTTGTTTTTAGCAATAATTAAAATATCACTTGTATTGCAAGCATACACTTCAAAGTCTGAGAACTGATTCGAAAGTGCTTTTAACACACTGGAAACTAAATTGAGGTCTATTTCGTAAAGCTGAATCCATTGAACCAGTAATCCATCTTCGCTAAGATAATTGCTTACATGCTGGTAAAATTCCGAAGTAAAAAGACTGGCGGTGCCACTGACCCATGGATTGGATGGTTCAGAAACAATAATGTCATATTTATTTTTTTGGTTTGAAAAAAATGTTTTCGCGTCATCGATATAGATTTTTCCTTTTTCGCTAGTATAAGCTAGCTCTACTTTTGGGCGAAAAATTTCTGAGGCGCTAACCATTGCTTCTTCAATTTCAATTGTGTCAACTGATTTAATTGAACTGGATAGCAGTAAGGAATGTGTTGTAAGGCCTGACCCCAAGCCAATATTAGCGGCACGCGTCGCCTTTGGATTTAAAGCGAGTGGTATAGCGGCAGCCAACACCATTGTGGCTTCATCAGCCGTGTGTAGTCCATTGTCTATCAAATTGATACTGGCATCGACTTTTCCATTTGTTCGTATACCGACGACGCCATCTTTTCCTTGTGTTAAATCAACCGTCGCGGTTTTACCGTCTTTGTGATAAATAATATCAAAATTGTCTGCGGTTAATAAATTGCCAAGGCGATAGACACCAGATGCCATTTTGTAGGTGTCGAGATTAACGAATAAAATAGTCGAAGCAATCGCAAGCAATGCAACAGTCGCTCTAATACGCGGAAATTCTAAGTTAACTGTTTTACCCATCCATATTAATAAAGCAATACCCAAAATAATGTCGATACTGGCACCAAAAACTATCAATCCTTTCAGGCCTAATGTGGGCATGCCGATATGAATGGCGAAGAAAATGCCAATAATGGCGCCAAACGTATTTGCAGCGTAAACCGCACCGATGCTTTTTTCGCCGCCACCTTCTTTTATTAGGGCGTGAGTGATAATCGGTAAGGTCATGCCAGCCAAAAATGTTGTTGGCATCATTATCAACATGGCAATGGCTTGACTGGACAGATTGAAAAGGGAATAGCCAAAGTCAGATCTCGGAATGATCCCAAGTATCCATTGCATTAATTCGAATGTGTTGCCGTAAAGTGGTAATGTAAGCAACGCCATTATACCCATCATAATTTGTATATTGGCTAACGTTAATGTTGAGTTTGCGAGTGAGTCAATGCGGCGTTTTATCCATAAACCACCGAGTGCTATACCCAGTATGAAAGCACTTAGCATGAGTTCAAATGCATGAGTGGAACTTCCCAATACCAAGCTAAGCATTCTTATCCAGCTTATTTCATATATAAATGAAGCCGTGCCTGTGAGTAAAGCGATAAGACACAGTGTGGTGTAAAATTGGAGATTTACACCGCGCTTGTTTGCATTAAGAATTGATTCCGATTCAGTAGATTGGTGGTCTTTAACCAGTTTCCAAACAATAATAGCCAGTAAAATATTAATGATACCGGCTGTTTTAATCGTACCAGGTAATCCCACCAGCTCGATAAGAAAAAATCCACTGACAATTACGCCAATTGCTGCGCCGATGCTATTTGAAAAATACAGCATTGCAATTTGGGCGCCGGGTTTTTCCGGAAAACGTCTAATAATACCGGCACTCATGAGTGGAAAGGTCATGCCAAGTAATATTGACTGGGGTAAGATCAAAGCAGAGGACAATGACCATTTGAATAGTGTGACACCGAATACACTGTCTATACTCGGGATAATTTGACCGTATGCGTATTGAATACTTTGATCAAAAATAGAGTGAAAAAATAATGCGGCGATACCAATGATAAGTTCAATCAACGCATAAGTGAGTAACAAATTTTTCCAACGAGTTGAATACCGGCTGGTGATCCATGCGCCGATAGCCATACCCCCCATAAAAATTGCAAGTACTAATGTCTGTGCGTAAGCGGCATGACCTAGGAATAATTTTAGGTAATGACTCCAGATAGATTGGTATATAAGACCAGCGAAGCCGGAGAGTACGAATATAGAATAAAAAATAATAAGTTGTTGTGAATATTGTTTGCTATTTTTCACTGTGTATATTGACTTAAAAGAGTTAACTATTGAATGTTAAGATTGTTTTCTGCGTCCCAAATTTTTTGGGTCATTTCAAAAATACTATCAGCATTTAGCGAGATGGACTGAATACCTTGCTTAACAAGCCATTGAGTGATTTCCGGATAATCAGAAGGTGCTTCTCCACATATGCCGACATATTTGTTTTGTTTCTGACAGGCCTTGATAGCAATATTCATCAATTTTAGAACAGCGGGGTCTCGTTCATCAAAGCCTGTTATCAAGTTGGAGTCACGATCTGCACCCAGTGTTAATTGTGTAAGATCATTGGAACCAATTGAGAAACCATCAAAATGTTGCAGAAAATGTTCTGCTAGAAGTGCATTGGCGGGTATCTCACACATAAGAAAAATATTGAAACCGTTTTCGCCACGCTTTAAATGATGTTCGGACATCAGGTCAATCACGTTTACGCCTTCTTTTATTGTGCGTACAAAGGGGATCATCGAAGATACATTCGTTAAACCCATGGTGTTCCTTACTTGATAGATTGCAGCACATTCCATAGAAAAACATTCTGAAAAAGTGTCTGAGAAATAACGCGATGCACCACGAAAACCAATCATCGGGTTTTCTTCTTTTGGTTCAAAGCCGCTGCCACCAATCAATGACGCATATTCATTAGATTTAAAATCACTCATACGGACGATGACAGGGCGTGGATAAAACGCAGCAGCGATGGTTGCAATACCTTCGGCCAGGCGATTTATATAGAATGCTTTTAAATCAGGGTAGCCCGCACTAATTTCATCTATTTTTTGTTGTGTGTCAAAATCCAGACTATCGTATTCCAATAATGCTCGAGGGTGAATTTGAATTCTATTATTGATTATAAATTCCAGACGTGCCAGGCCCACGCCGTCACAGGGAAGTTTGCTCAGTTCATATGCCTGTTCGGGATTTCCCAAATTGAGCATAATATGAGTTTTAGTACTTGGCAGTTTTGTCAGGTCATGTTTTGTTGTTGAGAATGTTTGTATTCCCTGATAAACATACCCGGTATCGCCTTCAGCGCAAGATACTGTTATTTCCTCGCCTGTTTGAATTGCCTGGGTACCGTTTCCCGTACCCACAACAGATGGAATGCCTAATTCCCTTGCGATAATTGCCGCATGACAGGTGCGTCCACCACGATTAGTGACTATGGCGCTAGCAATTTTCATTATTGGTTCCCAGTCAGGATCAGTAATGTCAGTGACTAATACCTCACCTTGTTGCAGATCGCGCATGTCAGCCGCTTGCATAATAACGCGTGCCTTACCAGCCGAGATTTTGTTGCCAATACCTTTTCCAACCGCCAGGCATTTACCTTTTGATTCCAGTTTGTATATTTCGTGCAGGGTCAACTCATTTTGTGAATGCACCGTTTCCGGTCGAGCTTGCAATACGTACAACTCACCGGATTGACCATCCTTGGCCCATTCAATATCCATCGGCATATCTTTGCCGGATTTTTTTGAATAGTATTGTTCTATCATCGCGCCAATTCGAGCAAGTTCAAGCACTTCATCATCGCACAAACAGAATTGCTGTCTTTCTTTTTGACTAGTGGGTACGTTTCGAGTTGAAATACCCGCGGCGCCGTCGCTGGAGTAGATCATTTTAATCGCTTTATCACCCAACTGGCGTTTGACAATAGGTCGAAATCCGGTAGCCAGTGTTTTTTTGAAAACGTGAAATTCGTCAGGGTTAACCGTGCCTTGGACAACATTTTCGCCTAGCCCATAAGCTGCGTTAATAAAAATGACATCTCGAAAACCGGATTCTGTGTCTAAAGTGAACATGACGCCTGATACGCCTAAGTCAGAACGCACCATTTTTTGAACAGCAATAGAAAGTGCAACGTCGGCATGTGCGAACCCTTGGTCGATCCGATATGAAATTGCACGGTCAGTATACAAAGAAGCGTACACATGTTTACAAGCAGTAATAAGATTATCGACACCGGTAATGTTTAAATAAGATTCCTGTTGCCCGGCAAAAGACGCGGTAGGTAAGTCTTCTGCTGTGGCAGAACTGCGAACAGCGACATCTAAATGATGACCATATTCTTCTTCCAGATTGTTATATGCTTGTGTCACTTCGGAAACCAGTTGATCTGGCATATCTGCATGCATTATCCAGCCACGTATCGTTTTGCCCGCATACATTAATCCATCCAGGTTGTTAGCGCTTACACCATTCAAAATCTCAGCTATTTTACTTTCCAGGTTATTGTGCTGTAAGTAATAACGATATGCGTCGGCGGTGGTTGCAAACCCATTGGGTACTTTAATATTGTATGTGGAGAGGTTTTGCACCATTTCTCCAAGAGAGGCATTTTTCCCACCGACAGTGGCGATATCATCAATGTTGATTTCCGAAAATTGTCGAATATATTTCATTTGATTGTTAACACGCCTTAAATTGATATAGGTTTTATTTTCTTAAAAAAAGTCATTACAATAGCCTTGCCGAAAAAAGCAGCGAGCCAGCTATCACACCTAGAGTCTATCTTATTGTTTTTGTTATATAAAAGGAAGGGGTACTCAAGCGCTGATTCTGCTTAAATTTCAATGGCTTCAGTGTTTTTACCTTAAGTGTTGATGTCTGAAATCGATGTTGGTTATTTTTACCGGCTTGAATAATTACTATATGCCCTAATAATCAGGGAGAACCTGCTTATTCTTCGAACAATATTTGCTGAGTTGCTATAACCATAACCACACATAAGCTATACGTTAAGAGAAGGGAGTTACAAAATATTATGAGCGTTGAAGCACATAAAGAAACCCTGGGGTTTCAAACCGAAGTCAAACAACTACTAAATTTAATGATCAATTCCTTATACAGTAATAAGGAAATATTTTTGCGTGAGCTAATTTCAAATGCAGCAGACGCAGCGGATAAATTAAGATTCGAGGCTTTAAGTGATGATGCCTTTTTTGAAGACGACCCGGATCTGAAAATTCGTATTTCATTCGATAAAGATACCAGGACAGTAAAAGTTGAAGATAATGGAATAGGTATGTCGCGACAGGAAGTGATCGAAAATATTGGTACCATCGCGAAATCCGGAACAAAACAATTCTTCGATTCGTTAACGGGTGATCAGGCAAAAGATTCCAGTTTGATCGGACAGTTTGGTGTGGGTTTATATTCTGCATTTATCGTCGCAGATAAGGTTACCATTGAGACACGCCGTGCAGGTTTGACCGCTGAACACGGTGTGCGTTGGGTATCAGCTGGGGAAGGTGACTATTCTATAGAAACAATAGAAAAAAAATCCCGGGGGACCACAGTTACGCTGCATCTACGTAAAGACGAAGATGAGTTTCTGGAAGGTTTTCGCTTACGAAATATTATTCAAAAGTATTCGGACCACATAATGTGTCCAATAGTGATGCAAAAAGAAGTGATGGAAAAAGAAGTAGCCGATGATAAAGACAAAGACA
>VAPK011156285.1_pt1 | contig 10984 bp, 8 predicted proteins | sample 3395031 | NCBI WGS metagenome assembly VAPK01 (sample SAMN08290443, study PRJNA428436) | hydrothermal vent metagenome | isolation source: Deep-sea hydrothermal vent chimney 1 | place: Pacific Ocean: Juan De Fuca Ridge
CACTTAACACTTAACACTTAACACTTAACACTTAACACTTAACACTTAACACTTAACACTTAACACTTAACACTTAACACTTAACACTTAACACTTAACACCTGCCATGCCGGCAGGCAGGCTTAACACTACTCCTTCATTTTGATGCTCCAAGTATATTCAAATTTCGAAACACTTTCAAATTGTTCATTAAAACCTTCGGCTGTCATGATTAAAGTCTGACCTTCACCAGAGCTAATGGCATTATCAATAGTTTCTTTTATCCTCTCCCCATCGCTACAGATAAAAGTTATCTTGCCTACCGCTTTTTTTGTAAAATTACCGGTTTGGGTTGTTACCAACATAGAGATATTTTTACCACTTTCATCTATTTTTTTCATTACGAGTATACCGGTTACCAATTCAGAAGCCATACCTTGAGTTGCCCAGTACAATGACTTGAACGGATTTTGGTTTATCCATTGGTGTTTTACTGTTGCCATGGCTTCTTTATCGTTTATCGAGCTAACTCTGACACCAGATACGTATGCAGAAGGAAGTTTAAATAATAAAAATCGATTTAATTTTTTTACTGTGAATTTGCTCATTTTCTGTCTATAGGCCTACAATGTACAACATTTTCGACGATTCTTTCATGGGAATGAAATGTTAAATTAATGTTAAATTATAGTACTTTGTATTGCATAGTATTATCTTTTATCTATATATTTGCATAAGCAAGTATTATACAGTTCATATTATGTCATACAAAAACGATCAAAACAATGCATTTTTATTACATCTTTCCGCTTTCTTCGGTTATGTATTTCCATTTGGTGGTGTGATTGCACCTCTTATTTTTTGGGAATTGAAGAAACACGAAAGTGATTTCATTGATGCAAATGGCAAGGAAGCAATAAATTTTAATCTGAGTTATTTGTTATACTCTTTTGTTCTTGGCTTATCTGTTGTGTCATTTGCCTTTAGAACTATATTCACCGAATTACATCATTTTGATCTATTCGGTTTGTTGAGCCTTGGAACTTTTATTGGCATTTTAGCTGTGATTAAATTCATTTTAATCCTGGCAGCTGCAACAAAAGCAAATCAAGGAGAAATTTATAATTACCCCCTAACTATAAAATTCATTAAATAAAATTTAAATATCATGATCTCATTAATCATTACCATAGTAATTTTTATCATTAATTCAATTCGACTCATACTGTTTTGATCTTATAAAGCAATTTGAGTGAATAATTAAATTAAAAGAAAAAACATGAAGATAGAAAACACAAAAGCACAAATGCGAAAAGGAGTTTTAGAATTCTGCATATTATCCATTTTACAAAATGAAGATGCATATACTTCTGAAATCCTATCCAAATTGAAGGATGCTAAGTTGCTTGTCGTTGAAGGAACAGTTTATCCATTGTTAACCCGATTAAAAAATGCAGGTCTTTTGAACTATCGCTGGGAAGAGTCCACATCAGGGCCACCGCGAAAATATTACGGCCTGACAGAAACAGGCAAAATATTTTTAACCGAATTAAATTCCACCTGGAGTGATTTGGTAAACGCAGTAAGTACAGTTACAAAGAATATAACAAAATCAAAATCAACAAAGAAATGAATAAGACAATAAACATAAATCTAGGAGGAATATTTTTTCACATTGATGAAATTGCTTATCAGAAACTGAAAAATTATTTAGACGCGGTTCGTCGTTCATTAAGTGATGATCCCAAAGGGAGAGATGAAATAATAACAGATATTGAATCGAGAATAGGAGAACTTTTATCTGAAAAAGTAAAAGATGTTAGACAGGTGATCAATGAAAATGATATTGACGAGGTGATCGAAGTTATGGGTAAGCCGGAAGACTACATGGTTGATGATGAAATATTTAGTGATGATAATTACAGCTCTTATAATAAGAGAAAATCTAAAAAATTGTATAGGGATGGAAGTGATAAATTTCTTGGTGGAGTTTCATCCGGGATGGCACATTATTTAAGTGTAGATATAATTTGGGTTCGTATTGGATGGTTAATTGCAGCATTTGGATTTGGATTTGGGTTTATAGCTTATCCGATTTTATGGATACTATTACCTGAGGCAGTTACCACCTCCGAAAAACTGGAGATGGAAGGTGAACCTGTCAATATTAGTAATATAGAAAAAAAAATTCGTGATGAGATTACAGAGGCATCTTCAAGAGTAAAGGAGGGATTTGATGACGTTACAGAGAAAGTTAAGAATGCCGACTATAAAAAATACAAAAGCAGAGCTAAGTCGGGTTCACAAGATTTTATAGATACTTTAGGAAAGATCATTACAACATTTTTCATGGTCATTGGTAAGTTTATCGGAGTTTTATTACTAATAATTTCTGTTGCTACTATTTTAGGTTTATTGGTTGGATTGTTCGCTGTAGGATCATTGGATTTTATCCACGAAGATTGGTTCTATCAAAACTCTATGGTTTATAATAACTCGGGATTACCAATCTGGTCTATCTCTATTTTGACCTTTATTTTAGTGGGCATTCCATTTTTCTTTTTATTTTCCTTGGGTCTTAGAATATTATCGAATAACACTAAAACCATAGGTAAAGTTGCCAGATTATCTTTACTTGGAATCTGGATTGTCGCTTTGCTTGTGACCATTTATTTTGGAACGCGCCAATATATGCAAACGGCCTACGACGGTTCGGTGATTGATAGTCAGGAAATAAATTATATAGAGAATGATACCATTCAATTGAAATTAGTAGATAATAAAAAACTTTCGAATAACGGAATATTAAAACGTCGATGGGGATATAGTATCGTATACGATGAGAATGATACAGAAAGGATTTATTCTAATAATATAAGATTCAATGTATACCAGTCTGACGATGATAATTTTTATCTCAAAACAAGAAAAAAATCTCAGGGATCGAGCAGAAATATGGCAAGGGAGAATGCACAAATGATTAGCTATGATTTCGATTTAAATGATAATGAATTGAATTTAGATGGATATTTTTTGGCCGATGCAGATCATAAATACAGAGAGCAAAAAGTATATGTAGACCTTTATATACCAATAGATAAAACTATTTATTTTGATAAATCTGCCAGAACTTTTATTTATGATGTTGAAAACATACAGGATATTTATGATAGAGATATGGTAGAACATTATTTTAAAATGACTTCAAAAGGATTAACTTGTTTAGATTGTGATGATTATGAAATCAGTAAATCAAGAGATGATGAGTCATTTAATATGAAAATAGATAAATCGGGAATTAGAATAGAAATTCAGGATAAAGACAAAGATAAGGCAGAAGTCAAAATAGATGAAAATGGAATTTTAATTAAAACCGAAACAGATTCAGTTCAATAATATTTTAAAAAACGCAATTCATCAATCAAAATCGACAATTCGGAATAGTAATTTAAGATAGTAATCATTTCAATAGTAAATTTATAAAAAATAATTCTCTAAGGAGTGTAGAATTCATTTCTAAATTAAGTTACTCAAAGAAATGATGATATATAAAAGAACAAATAATAAATATAAAAGTATGAAAACCTTATTAAAATTATCAGTTGCTCTATTTTTAGTTTTTTCGACAACATCCTGTATGTTTGATGGCGTAAAAGGAAATGGAAATGTAATTACAAAAAACAGAAAAATATCAAATGACTTTGTTAGAATTAAAGTAAGCAGAGGTCTTGAAGTGTACATCACAAAAGATAGTGATGTTTCATTATCTGTTGAGGCAGATGAAAATTTGCACGATCTTATTAAAACAGAAGTGAATAATGGTACATTGATCATTTCTTCAGAAAGGAATATTTGGCATGCCAGTTCTAAAAAAATTCATTTATCTGTTAAAAATTTAAATGAAATATTGGTTAGTAGTGGGGCAGAGGTTTATTCAGAAAACACGCTTTCTTCTAATCGGATGAAAATTTCTTCTTCAAGCGGTGCTCAGATTCAATTAAGATTACATGTTGATGATTTGACTAGTAATTCATCAAGTGGTGCTATAATAAACTTATCTGGAAATGCCGTGAATTTTGATGTGAGTACTTCAAGTGGCAGTGTTGTATCTGCTTATGAATTGGAAGTTGAAAATTGTATTGCCCGTTCATCAAGTGGTTCAGATATAAAAGTTTTTGTTACAGAATCGTTTGATGCTAAGGCAACAAGTGGATCTGGAATAAGATACAAAGGAAATCCGAGAAAAGTAAATAAAAGAGATAATTCGGGAGGAAGTGTGAGAAACAGGAGCTAATTTATATAAGTTTTAAATATCATCATCATCACTTAACAGCGAATAGCCAATATTAGGTAAAAAGTATAAATTTAAGTGTCTAATCTTTGTATTCACTGGGTGACTGAAAGTCACCCGGTGAATATTTTACTTTAACTCGAAATTGCTTTCAAGAGAAGTGTAAGAACTGCCACCAACAAAAATTTTGAATTTACCTGGCTCAATCATATATTCACCTTCATTATTATAAAAACCTAATGATTCTTTATCAAGTACAAAATTCACTTTTTTTGATTCTCCCGGTTTTAATTCGATCATTTTAAAAGCTTTTAACTCTTTAACCGGTCTTGTAATACTCGCAAAAAGATCTTGAATATAAAGTTGAATCACCTCTTTACCAGTTACTTCTCCTGTATTTTTAAGGGTAACAGAAATATTTACTTTTTCATTTGTTCCATAAACCTTTTTATCGGTTTCAAGTGAATTATATTTAAAGGAAGTATAGCTTAATCCATATCCAAAGGGATATAGTGGTGTGTTTTCAACATCACTGTAATGTGACCAAAAAACCATTTTTTTATCTTCATAGGCTAAAGGCCTTCCAGTACTTTTATAATTGTAATAAATAGGAACCTGACCAATATTTCTTGGGAAACTCACGGGTAATTTTCCACTCGGATTATAATCGCCATATAATACCTGGGCAATAGCATTTCCTGTTTCTGTACCTAAATGCCATGCTTCTACTATAGCCGGGATATGTTCATCTGCCCATGTGATTGACAAGGGTCTGCCATTGTTCAATACCAAAACAATATTTTTGTTAACCTTAAATACTTCCTCCAATAATTCTTGTTGAACACCGGGTAAATCTAAACTGGTTCTACTCCTTCCTTCACCACTTTGATAACCGTGTTCTCCTAATACCATAATTACTACATCGGTTTGTTTAGCCAGATCGATGGCTTCTTTGAATCCTGTTTTATCGGTAGAATTTATATTTAATTCATGTATAAATGCAGTCTCCCCAATCACCAGATCTGCACCTTTTGCAAAAGATAAAGTATTTCCCGAATATTTTTGCATTCCTTCCAAAACAGATATTGCCGAATTATCATCGGCTGCTGTACGCCAACTACCCAAGGGACTGTTCTTGTCATTGGCCAATGCTCCTATCAAAGCAATTTTTTGTCCGTTTTTCCTTAATGGAAGGATTTGATTTTCGTTTTTTAACAAGACTATTGATTTTCTTGCCATATCCAGAACTGCTTCCTTATTTTTCACACTACCTATAGTAGTTAATTCTCTTTTTTCATCACAATATTTATATGGATCATCAAAGAGACCAAGCTCATATTTTACTTTTAAAATTCTACTAACTGCGTCATCTAAAATTGCTTCATCTACTTCATTATTTTTTACCAGTTGAAGCAGATGTGTGATATAGGCGTTTGATTCCATATCCATATCAGATCCTGCTAAAACAGCTTTTTTTGCAGCTGCTTTTAAATTTTCTGTATAGCCCCAAGAAGTCATTTCACCAATCGATGCCCAATCGGATACAACAAAACCGTCGAATCCCCACCTTTTTTTAAGGATCTCTCTTTGTAAAAAACTATTTCCCGTAGCCGGAATACCGTTTAGTTCATTGAATCCATTCATAAAGGTTTTAACTCCTGCATCTGCAGCTGCTTTAAATGGAGGTAGAACTATGTTGTAAAGTGTAGAAGTTCCAATGTCTACGGTATTGTATTCTTTACCCGATTCTGAAAATCCATAAGCTGCAAAATGTTTTGCACAGGCAGCTATTGTTTGAACACTTGAAAGATCTTCTCCTTGAAAACCTGTAACTCTGGCTTCTGCAATTCTACTTGCCAAATAAGGATCTTCACCAGCACCTTCCATAACTCTACCCCATCTGGCATCTCTTGATATATCAACCATAGGAGCAAATGTCCAATTTATTCCGGCGGCAGCCGCTTCTTCAGCTGCAACACCAGCCGATTTTTTTATTGCTTTCAGGTCCCAACTGGCCGCTTCTGCCAAAGGAATAGGGCTTATGGTTTTATAGCCGTGAATAACATCAAATCCTATTATCAATGGAATACCTAATCTGGATTCTTCAATTACTATTTTTTGAACTGCTCTTACTTCTTTAACTCCTCGTACGTTTAGCATAGACCCAACCAATCCACTTCTCAATTGATCGTATTTTATTTTAGAATTTCCCTCATTTGGTGAAGGGCCGGTTACATCATAAAAACCATTGTACTGGTTCATTTGGCCCACTTTTTCTTCGAGGGTCATTATTTTTATTAAAGAATCTACTTTTGCCTGAATTATTTTATCTTGATTCGACTTATTTTTATTATGATTCTGGGAATAGCTGTTATATTGAGATGATAAGAAAAAGAATATGAAAAGGCTTGTAATTTTATAGTACATTTTTAGATATTTAAATTAATATATAAACATTGTTTGGTATTTATACAATCAATTTAAAAAGTGCAGTTTGCGAATTAAATATTTGGTTTAATCGTTTAAAATCACACTTTTAGCATGATTGATATATTTTCTTCCAATTGGAATTCTTTTATTTGTAATTAAAACAGAATTCCCTTCCAGAGCATCAATTTTATCCAGAGCAACTGTAAAGGATCTGTGAATTCTAAGAAACTGATTTTTTGGTAATTCTTCGGTAATACCGGTTAAGGATTTGTGAACCAAAAAATCACCTGTTCTTGTAAAAACTTTGATATAATCTTTGAGACTTTCTATATGAAAAATGTCTTCAAATTTTACCCGCAACAACTTTTTATCTACCTTTAAAAAAATAAATGATTTATCGGTTTGATTACTTTCCTGATCAATTTTATTGTCGGAATATATTTTCTGAGATACTTTATTTATAGATTTTAAAAAACGGGTAAAGGGTATTGGTTTTACCAGATAATCTAAAACGTCCAAATCATAACTTTCGACCGCAAATTCTCTGTAGGCTGTTGTAATAATGAAATTCGTAGAAGATTCAATATTTTTAATAAAATCTAACCCGTTCATTTTAGGCATATTAATATCTAAAAAAACAACATCAACCTTATCTTTTTCAATAGAATTCAATGCCTCCATCGGGTTGGAATAGATTCCTATTAAATCCATAATCGGAAATTCTTCCAAATGTTTTTCTATAACATCAGCTGCAAGTTTTTCATCATCAATTATGATACATTTAATTTTCATCAATCGGGAGCTTTAAGAGCACTTTAAATATATTATTGCCGATACTGGTATCTAATGTGTATTTATTACCATAAAGCAACTGTAATCTACGGTTTACATTTTCAATTCCAATACCATGTTTTACTGATTTTAATTGATTTTTTTGAATGGTATTTTGCACTGTAAAGTAAAGGAAATTGTGACTAATTTCAAAGCTAATATCAACTTTTACATTATCACTATTTTTAACCCCATGTTTGAAACAATTTTCAATAAATGGTAAAAAAAGCAAGGGCGGAATTTCCAAATCATCAATATTTCCCTCAATTCTGATATTCGATTTTACCTTATCTCCATAACGAAGTTTCTCCAATTCCAGATAACTGTATAAATAGTTTATTTCTTTAAGTAAACTTATTTTTGGTTCCTTTACCTCATACAAAACATATTGCATGATTTCAGATAATTTCATGACCACATCGGGTGCATTTGGAGATTTTTTTATTACTAATGAATAGAGGTTGTTAAGCGTATTGAAAAAAAAGTGAGGTTGGATCTGTGTTTTTAAAAAATTGAGCTCGGTTTGAAGTTGTACTTTCTGTAATTCGTCGTTTTTACTTTTTTCTCTCATCCATTCAAAAGTGAGCTTAATCGCTGAAACAAAAGCAACTACATATGTAGCACCGATAGTTACTTCGATAATATGATCAAAAGAAAATGCTTTGTGTAAACCTTCAGCTTCGGGCCAAATATTCTCGCTAACCAAAATATAATTCAAACCTGTTCTTATCATGTAAAATAAGAACAAGGAAAGGGCAAACCATATAAAAAATTTAAAATACTTTTTGCGGAGAATAAACTTTGGAATCAAATAATATATAGTGAAATAACTAATAATAATATTCAAAGGAAATTCAACCAAATTAGATTTTAAGGAGTACCAATAGTCATGATTTATACTTCCAAACCGTATAAAATTAAAAATAAAATAGCTGATCCAAAAAATAAAATGATACCTGACAGGAATATGAAAAGTTGAAAATAGTTTTTTAAACATAAATATGCTTTGAGTACCAAACAAACGAAACCATTATATCAATCAAAAAATTAAATTATTTAATTGACTCTAACAAACTGAATATAGTCTTCATTTTTTGCTGCTAATATAAATTTTTGATCTTTTATCTTAATTGTAGCCATATCTTTTACATCACCTGGAATAAATAAACCACTTCTTATAGCTTCAATCGCTTCAAAATTACCTTTTCCATCACCAGTTAATAGCATTCCAATTCCGGCGTCATTTCTTGGTGTTTCAACTTCTGAACCATAAAGGTTTCCCGCTACCACAAAATCTAAATGAGAATCATTGTTAAAATCACGTACAATAATTTGATTGATATTTGAAACCTGAGCCAAATTTGGTAATTGGTGAATAATAAATGATCCGTCTTTATTTTCCAGATAGATGCTGGCAAAAGATTTTACTTGATAATGTAATGATTTTTCAAGGTCTTGTTCGGTGTAAATATCAGCAAGTGTGGCTGTAGAAAAAGTTTCATAATCTTTATATTTTTTCTTAATTGCAGGTATTTGTTGAGAAGAACACTGTCTGCCTCTAACAGGAAATTTTTCTCCCTCATTGAAATAACTCAATACAATATCATTTGATTTGTTGTTATCAAAGTCATTAAAGTAAATATCAAAAGTTTCTGTTTGATTGGCTTTGTATTTATAATTTAAACCTAAGTTTCCAACAATAAAATCCATATCGCCATCTTCATCAAAATCGCCCTCTTTTAAACCGAACCACCATCCGGTTGTATCATCTAAATTTAATTTTTTAGTAACATTTTCAAATGTACCTTGATTATTTCTAAAAACTGTAATAGGCATCCATTCTCCAACAACAATTAGATCAGTCCAGCCATCATTGTCAATGTCTGTCCATGATGCGCTGGTTACCATACCTATTTCTTCCAATTCGGGAGCAATATTTTTAGTAACATCCACAAATTTAGGCTTACCTTTTGTACTTACATTTTCCAGAATATAACTATTTGCAGGCAATGGATAATTTTTCGGAACCAATCTACCTCCAACAAATAAATCGAGATCACCATCTTTATCGAAGTCAAAACTATATACTCGCGATCCACTAGTAATCATTTCCGGTAAGGCACTTTCCGATTTTATAAAGTTCCCTTTACCGTTATTTACATATAATCTATCTTGTAATAACTTTGAGTCATATTCAAATTCATTTCCTCCACTAACCATATAAATATCATTGTCACCATCATTGTCTGCATCAAAGATCAAACTTCCAAGGTCTTCATATTCACTATCTACATCAATATCATTTATTTGTTGTTTTTGAAAACCGTTTTTGACTTGATAATAAACACCGGTTTGGTTGTTATGTGCACCACCTACAATAAAGTCATCTAAACCATCATTATTGAGATCGCCAACAGATAAACCGGGGCCAAAAGTTGATGTTCTGTGGGGTAGTAGTACTTCTCTTTCAAAATCATCATAATAATTTTCAACATGCTTATGAGAAACAATTATTGATGGATCTTTTTCGGTACTAAACATTTTGATACTGGTATTCTCGATTTTCTCGATTGGTGTTTTTGCTTGCGAGTAATCAATATCTAAAAATTGATTCTTATCAATATTAGTTAAGATCTGAACTTTTCCATCTGGCCACATAATTTTTAAACTGTCTGCTTTCTCTGCTTTTCCAATACCAAAGTGAAACTGCGGTGCCACAGAAGATTGAAATCCTCTTGTAAGGGTCATTTCCTGAAATTGTTTCGTCCCGTTTGCTGTTAGCAATACTTTTACACCTACACCGAATTTATTTTTTTCTGGTCCTTTAAAATCAAGAGTTAAATAATTATTCTTATCTGAACTTGTATTTTCAAAAAGAACAGCTGTGTCATCTATATTATTGATCACTATTTCCAGATCTCCGTCATTATCCAGATCGGCATAAACACAACCATTTGAAAAACCTTTAAAGCTAATACCCCATTCCTCGTTTACTTTATCAAAGGTTAAATCTTTGTTGTTTTTAAAAACATAATTATCAATCTTTTCACTGGGGATGGCCAAACTTTTTTCTAAGAAATCGGCTTGCGTTAATCTTTGCTTGCTAATTGCATTAAAATAATCTTTATTGTTTATTTCTCGTCTGGTTCCATTAGAAATAAATATATCCTTCCATCCATCATTATCTAAATCTGCAAATAATGGACCCCAACTCCAATCTGTTGAAGGCAAGCCTCCCAAACGGGAAATATTGCTAAATTTATTTAAAGAATCATTTACAATACCATTGTTCATTTGCAGCATATTTTGCATATATTGATAATGAAACCCTGCATTTACGGTACCCCAAAAAAGAGATGGATTCATGCTTGCCATATTGGCTTTAGACCTGCGATTACTTTTTGGAGTCATATCCATTTGTATGATATCTAAAAGCTGGTCATTATTAAAATC
>VAPK010021046.1_pt1 | contig 10981 bp, 6 predicted proteins | sample 3395031 | NCBI WGS metagenome assembly VAPK01 (sample SAMN08290443, study PRJNA428436) | hydrothermal vent metagenome | isolation source: Deep-sea hydrothermal vent chimney 1 | place: Pacific Ocean: Juan De Fuca Ridge
AACTTAACCAAGGATGAAGTTTTAGCTAAAAGAGTAGAAATTTACCATACATTTTTACAAAGTGATCTTAAAATATCAACAATTGATAAATTTTTCTCACAGATTTTGCGAAAATTTTCACTAAATTTAGCGCTCATGCCTGATTTTAAAATTGATCAAGAGAGTGATGAACAAAAATTTATTGAGAGTTTTTTAAAAAAGATAAAACAGAGAGATAAATATAGAGAGTTGGTAACATTTGCCCTTTTAGAAAGTAAAAAATTAGGAAATATATTTACATTTTTGGACAATTTATATGCCAAAGATGGTGAAATAAAAAATATAAAAATTACAAAAAACAGTACTAACAATGAAAAAGAGATATTAAAAATTGCAAAAATGATAGAAGAGCTTTTTCTCTCATGTGAGAGTCTCTCTCCAAGTGCAAAAAAAGCAATCATAGCAAATAACATAGATGATCTTTTAAATAAAAGTTGGATTTTAAAAGATACTTTAAATTATCACTATTTTAAAAAATGTTTCACACCTCGTGCAGATGAGCTTTTTTATGAGTTAAAAGAGGCATTAAAGGTATATTTTATCAACAAAGATGCTTTTTTAAAACGGAACTATTTAGAGCTATATCAAATCTACAAAGATACAAAAAGAGAGCAAAATATCACACAAAACACTCTCTCATTTAATGATGTGACAAACTGCGTTTTTGAACTGCTTCGAGAAAATATAGATAGCGATTTTTTATATTTTAGATTGGATGCACAAATAGATCATATTCTCATTGATGAATTTCAAGATACCAATGTTATACAGTATAAAATCTTAGAACCTATTTTGGATGAGATATACGCTGGAATTGGTACAAAAGAGTTTAAAACACTCTTTTATGTTGGTGATATAAAACAGTCTATTTATCGATTTCGTGGAGGAGCAAAAGAGCTTTTTGCTCATGCAAAAAGAGAGTATGATGTTACGCTTTTAGCTCTAAATACAAACTATCGAAGTCGTGCAAACATAGTCTCTTTTGTCAATGAATCATTTCACACAATTTTGCCACACTATAAAAATCAACTTAGTTTAGATCAAAAATTAGGAGGGTTTGTCAAAGTCAACACAGATGAGAATCTACTTGAAAATATAGTAAAAAATTGTTTTTCACTTTTAGATGAAGGCATACATGCCCAAGATATTGCAATCTTAACTTATACAAACAGTGATGCATATCTAATACAAGAGGCACTTTTAGAGAAAAATCCAAATCTTAAAATCACAACTCAAACCTCATCAAAACTAATCAACTCGCCAATGGTTTCAGCAATAATAGAGCTTTTAAAATACTTGTATTTTAAAGAAAACTTATACAAAGCCAATTTTTTAGCCTATATAGGACTAAGCTCAGATGAAACGATAGATATCAGTCAATTTAATAAAAATCAAGATTTACTTACTCTAGTAAAAAAAATAGTTAAACATTTCAAGCTATACAGTGATGACTTAGATTTGTTAAAATTTATTGAGGTGATTTCACTATATAAAGATATTGAATCATTTCTTTTTGAATCAGAAGATTTAACCATCGACTCCCCATCAAAAAGAGAGGAAGGTATAAAAATACTTACCATTCATAAATCAAAAGGGTTAGAATTTGATCATGTAATAATTTCAGATCGTTTTAAAAAAAAGAGCGCTGATAAATCATCACTAATCTTTAAATATGAAGATATTGAATTAAAAGATCTTTTTGTGCGCCTTAAAAATAGAGCTCATTTTGATTTACTGTATAAAGAAGCATTGGAAACAGAAAAAGAATTAACATCGTTTGATGAGCTAAATCTCCTTTATGTCGCATTTACAAGAGCAAAAGAGTCTCTTATCATCTGTCAAAACAGTGAAAACTCCTCTTTTTGTGTACTTAATTTAAACGAATGTGAGATTGGTAAAATCAAACCACAAAAAAAACTAAAATCAACTGAAATAGCGCAAAAACTGGAGTATAAAAAGATAAAATTTGGTCTACAAGATCAAAAGATCAGAGAAGAAAAAAGAGATAAGACTAGTTTTGAAGCTCAAAATTTTGGACTTGGACTTCACTATATGTTAGAGATCATAGAGGATTTTGACGAGACATATATAGAAGAAGCATATTGGGCTATGAAAAATCGTTATGAACTACTTCTAGATGACAATCTCTGTCTTGAAATTAAAAAAAGAGTAACCACACTCATAAATCACAAACCATTTATAAAATTAGTTTCAGGAAAAGTTCTAAAAGAGCAACCTATCTCATTTAACGGAGAATTAAAACAGTTAGATCTCCTAATCGAACATGCTGAACATTTTGTAGTTATTGATTATAAGAGTTCACGCAAAAGAGAGAGTGTGCATATCAATCAAGTATTACACTACAAAAATGCTGTACAAAAAATTGTAGACAAAGATGTACTAGCTTATCTATGTTATGTTAGAAAAGATGATATAGAATTAATCAATATTTAAATATTATGACCATCCTACACCAAACTTCATTTTTATAAATTAAATTATTTTTAGTATATATATTTTTTACTTTTTAAATATTAATATATATATTTTATACTATTATTTAGATAAAGTCAGTATTATTTGTATTTAAATAACATGAGGAAGTTTAATGAATATTAGTATTTTTGGTATGGGATATGTTGGCGTTGTATGTTCTGCATGTCTTTGTAAAGATGGTCACACTGTAATTGGGGTCGAAGTTGACTTAACAAAAATAGAGTTAATCAATAATGGAAAATCACCTATAATCGAAAAAGATTTGGACAAATTAATCAGCCAAGGAGTTAAGACAGGCAAACTTCAAGCTATGCAAAATGCAAAAAAAGCAGTTTTAGAAACAGATATATCTATTATATGTGTTGGTACTCCAAGCCAATTAAACGGTAATTTAGATTTGAGTTATATTCATAAAGTATGTGAAGATATAGGTAAAGCAATTAAAATAAAAAATAAAAATCATATTATAGTTATGCGTAGCACTGTTTTACCAGGAAGTGCACAAACTCTTGCAATTCCTACTTTAGAAGAGTATTCTGGTAAAAAAGCTGGGATTGATTTTGGGTATATCTCTAATCCTGAATTTTTACGCGAAGGGACTGCAATTTATGATTTTTATAATCCACCCAAAACAGTAATTGGCTATAGTGATCAGAAAAGTGCAAACACTATTGCCTTATTATACAAATCTTTAACTGCGCCACTTATTATGACCAATATTCCAACAGCAGAGATGGTAAAATATGCTGATAACGCTTGGCATGCCACAAAAGTTACTTTTGGCAATGAAATTGGGAATATTTCAAAAGAAGTTGGTATTGATGGGCAAAAAGTCATGGAGATTTTTTGTCAAGATCTAAAACTTAATATCTCATCATACTACCTTAATCCAGGCTTTGCTTTTGGTGGATCATGTCTACCAAAAGATGTTCGTGCAATTACTTACAAAGCAAATAAATTAGATATAAATACTCCTCTTCTCTCATCATTAATCACAAGTAATGATGAACAAATCAAGCGCGCTTTTAACATCATCAAAAACACTGGAAAAAGGCATATAGGTATGCTTGGTCTTAGCTTTAAAGCAGGGACAGACGATTTAAGAGAAAGTCCACTTGTTGAATTAGCTGAAATCCTAATTGGAAAAGGCTATAAACTTAAAATATATGATAAAAACGTTAAAATGGCTACTTTAGTTGGTGCAAACAAAAACTATCTGCTAAATCATATTCCTCATATTTCAAGACTCTTAACAGACGATATAAATGAGCTAAAAAACTCATGTGATCTACTAATTATTGGTAATAAATCAGATGAATTTATACATATTGAAGAGGATATCAATAAAAACCAAGAGATACTTGATTTAGTTAGAATTAGTAAAAAAGTAAGTCAAAATAATTATCAAGGAATCTGTTGGTAATGTCTTTCAATATTATTATTAAATTGGTTTTATCTTTTTTAACTATTACTATTTTGCATTCCTCAGATGTAAAACAAAAAAATGAAATACTTGATAAGAGTAATAACACATATTTTATCTCACCCTCAGGAGACAACAAAAATAGTGGCAAAACACCACAAAATGCATTCAAAACTATCCAACACGCTATAAATTTTGCAAGAGCAAATGAAACCATTATTCTTTTAAAAGGAAAATATTATGAAGATATTAAATCTATAAGATCTGGTAAAAAAGATAAACCAATAAAAATCATGGGAATGAATGGTGCCATCTTAAAAGGAAAAAAACGGGCATATATTTTTGAAATTAACCATAGTTACATAGAGTTGATTAACTTCACAATTGATGGCAAAGAAAAAAATGCAAGTAGCCAAAATAATTATAGAGATAAATTAATTTATATAAAGGGTAAAAAAAATATTGGAGTTACAGGCATAAAGATAGTTGGAATGAAGCTTCAAAATGCTCTTGGTGAGTGCATTCGTATTAAATATTTTGCATCAAATAATGAAGTCGCTTACAATATTATTCAAAATTGCGGAATCCGAGATTTTGTATTTAAACGAGGTAAAAAAAATGGTGAATCGATCTATATAGGCACTGCGCCAAAACAGATACGCGAAGGAAAAAATCCAACAAAAGATATAGATACATCACATCAAAATTGGATACATCATAATACTATTATTTCATTTGGGAGTGAATGTATTGATATTAAAGAGGGAAGTCATCACAATATCATAGAACACAACATATGTACCAACCAAATGGATCCAAACTTAGGAGGTATATCTATTCGAGGCAACAACAATATAGTTCGGAATAATATTATATTTGATAACACAGGAGTGGGTATTCGAACAGGAGGAAACAGTATAAATGATGGTATTGAAAATAACATATATGAGAATTATCTCAGTAATAATAAACAAGGAGCATTAAAAATCATGAGTGCTCCAAATAAGAATGAAATTTGTGGAAACCAAATCTTTACAATGATGAAACAGAAAAAGGTTAGAACCAAAAGTGGTCAAAAAATAATCATACAAGAGTGTAAAGAAAAATGATTAGCTATTTTATATATTTTTTGGTACTTATTGCTACAGCACTTGCATTACCTAATATATATTTTGACACTTCCGCAAAACAGTTTATATTTGCACTAGGTACTCTTGCTATTTGGCGTTATGGATGGGCATTGATACATTTCACTCGTTCTTTAATTTACCGTAAAATTATTTTTCCATCAATAAGGGAAAAAGCCAATGCTCTAGGTGACACAGCAAGACCAAATCATGTATTTTTACTTTTAACTACATTCAGAATAGGTACAGAGGTAACAATTCGAACATACCAAGCTGCAATAGCTGATGCGATAGCTTGTAAAACCTCATCAACTATAGTAGCATCAATTGTTGAAATGAGCGAAGAGAGGCTAATTAAAGCACTTTTTTATGCACAAAATCCACCCCAAAATGTAAAATTAAAAATAGTAAGAATTTCAGGCACAGGGAAAAGAGATGCCTTAGCAGTCGGTTTTCGAGCCATCTCCAACTCTACCGTAGATTTAGAAAATTCTGTTGTTTCTGTCATTGATGGAGATTCTATATTGCCTATAGGATCTACCGAAGCTTGCTATAGTATGTTTTCTCTAAATCCGAAACTTGGCGCACTAACAACAGATGAAGATTGTGAACTTTATGGAAATGACTTTGCAACAAATTTGTATCGAAAATGGTACAGTATGCGTTTTGCTCAACGACATATTTATATGTCTTCAAACTCATTATCCAATAAAGTATTAACACTAACTGGAAGAATGTCTATGTTTCGAGCTAGTATTGTCACAACAAAAGAGTTTATTCAAACCATAGAATTTGACTATATTGACCATTGGAGACTTGGGCGTTTTCAATTTTTAACGGGAGATGATAAATCTTCATGGTTTCATCTATTAAAAGATGGTTGGCAAATGTGGTATATACCGGATGTTAGTATTCTTACTATTGAAGAAATTCCTGATAAAAACTTTTTTATAGGAGCCACAGTCTTAATGCGTCGCTGGTTTGGAAATATGTTAAGAGCAAATACAAGAGCTTTAAAACTCCAACGCAAAACTATTGGTAACTTTACATGGTGGAATCTTTGGGATCAAAGATTCTCTATGTGGACTTCACTTTTTGGTTTATTCGCTGCATTAATAGGAGCTATAGTATATGATAGTTCACTCATCTTAATATTTATCTGGTGGATAGCTTTTACCAGATTCACACAATCATTAATGCTACTATCTTCACGAAAACATATCTCTATCACTTGGCCATTTTTGATCTATTTTAATCAAATTTATGGTTCTTTAGTAAAAATTTATATATTAAATCACTTAAACAGACAAAAATGGACAAGACAAAAAACAACATTTAAGCAAACAAATAACTCTTTTGACAATTGGTTTATTCAATCTAGTTCAAGTTTATCTTTTTTAGCATCATTATTAGTTTTCATCACACTAATAGCATTTACCATTGGTGCTGTAAATATTCAAGATATTTATCAAATGAGTTCAAATATTATTAATCAACATTAGGGGAGAATCATGTCAGTACAAATTTTACACGAAGCAGAACACACAAGACAACATGCAAGATATAAAATACCAGCACAAATTTCTATAGATGAAAAAATCTACAAAATTGAAAATTGGTCAGTTGGTGGGCTAGCAATAAAAAATATTTCAGATTTAAAAATACAAGGCAACTCTTTTTATGCAAAATTAATTTTTACTTTTGAAACAATTTCAACAATTATGGATATAAGATTGGTAAAAAAAGATTATAATAAAACTACCAATGTTCTCAGATGTAGTTTTTCAGGACTTGATAAAGACAAACTATCTTTGATACATCATATTATAAATGCTTATCTGTCTGGAGAAGTAGTAACAACTAACTCATTTATAGAAATATTAAAACATGATCGTTTTACAAAAAAAGATTTATCTAAAATGGTTACAAAAGATATGAATCTTACACAAAAAATTTTACATAGAACAAAACAACTCAGTATCTATGGGCTACTCACTTTAACAATATTAGGATTATTAACTTTTATCTCATATAGTGCATTTAATAAACTCTTCATTATAAAAAATTTAAATGCAATTGTAAGTGCACCTAATATTATTATTCGTGCTCCAGCGCCTAGCTATTATACAACTCAAAACCATGTAGTTGGATCAAAAATATTAAAAGGAGATATACTCGCTTCAATGAAACTTATAGGTGGTGGAGTAACTATTATCGAAAGCCCTACAGATGGAATAGTTATCTTTGAATATGTATTAGATAATGAATTTGTAGACAAATCTGAACCACTTTTAACCATAATGCCCTCCGGTTCAAAACCATATATTGAAGCAAAAATAGAGGCATCTAAAGCTATCAAACTCACTATCGGCGATAAAGTTGAGGTACAACTCTCAGACGGTAAACAAATCCAGGCAAAGATAAAAACGATAAAAAGTAATCAATCAATTTCAAATCAACAGATAAACTCACAACAATCTTCAACTTTACCATTTGATTATGTAACTATTGCAATGGAATCTGATTCAAATCTCACAATTAAACAAATTGGTGAAGTTGCTACGGCAACAATCAATACTTTTTAAAAATGGAGATAAAAAAATGAGATTAAGTATTGTTATTTTTGTACTCTTGATTTTTTTTGTAAATCATACATTTGCACAAAAAAAATCTAATGAAAAACAATTAATACAAAAATATAAACAATTAAATATCAATAACTATACACAAGATAAATTACACAAAAAAATCTCAAAAACACTCAAAGGCAATAGTGTAAATCTAATTCCTATACAAAAACTTTCAGTTTTACCAAAAAGCAATATGTATGCATTTAAAAAGATATGGTCAAAAAGTGATATATTATGGCCAAATGTCATCGTTTTATCAAACGGTATTTATGACTTAAAAACAATCCATTCAATTCTTAAAGACAAAAAAATAATACAAAAAATTGGAAAAAATAATTATCTAATTAAATTACCAATATATATCTCACCAACAGCCACTTTAATCATCAAAAAAACTACATTAAAACTATCCTTAGAGCATGGTGCCTTTATATCATATCATGGCAATTTAGACATAGTTGATGCTAAAATTACCTCTTGGAATATTAAGGAACAGAATTATGGACCTAGAAAAATATTACATAAAAGCAAAATACTAATGCATAGTAAACAATCTCCTCGACCATTTATACAAGGGTTAGAAGGATCTTATACAAATATCCTTAATTCAGATATTATAGGTCTTGGCTTTAAAGGTCCTACTGGGATGTATGGTATATCCCTCCTAAAAAGAGGATTTGATAAAAAACATCAAGGAACTTTAAATACATTTCTAAGGAGTAGAGCAGAGCCATCTGCAACAATAGTTGGTAATAATATCTCAAAATGTTTTTTCGGTTTTTATAGTACAAATGTTAAAGACGTTTTTTTAGTGGGTAATTTATTTTATGATAATATAATATATAGTATCGATCCACACGATTACTCAGAAAACTTAACAATTGCAAGAAATATTACCCATAGCGCAAGATATGCACATGGTATTATTTTCTCAAGAGTAGTAGACAATTCAGTTATAGCAGAAAATATCACATTTTTAAATCAAGGAAGTGGAATTATGCTTGATAGGGATTGTGAAAATAGCTTAATTTATAAAAATATAAGTTTTGAAAATGGAACTGATGGTATTGCCATTATGGAGAGTGACCATAATATAATTTCAAATAACATTATATTGCAAAATAATCATAACGGGATTTATATACGAAATAGTTCAAACATTAGTGTTCATCAAAATTATATCTATCACAATGCCCTAAATGGTGCTGAAATATCAGTTGTTAATATAGATAAACTTGAAACACGAAACTTCATCTTGGATCCATATCATCAAAAAGCAAAAGCTTATTTCATTAAAAACTATTTTGAAAAAAATATAAATTCTGCCTTGAGCGTAAAAAATAATGCTGAACTATTTTTTCAACACAATACATTAAAAAATTCTGGACCACTATATTTTTCTGGTGAAATTGAGAAATATACTTTAGACATTCTCACTTCAAACAGTAAACAAGGTTTTTTATTAAGCGATAAAAAGGTTACTAATCCATGAAAGTTATAATTATACTTTTCTATATTTCTACCTTATTTTTAAATGCAGATAAAATCACAGATAAAAAAATAGAGATTTTAAAAATGATGGCTAAAGACAATATTGATTATGTTTACAACCCTTTAATAGAACTAACTAGTGACGAAAGTATGATCAAAAGAGAGCCTTTATTAAAAGATGCGGCACTGCGTGGAAATACAAAAGCTCTACGCTTACTAGGATATCAAAAACTCAAACTACACGATCAACACGGGTTAATTTTATTATGTGAAGCTGCAATTTTAGGAGATTTTATTGCTACAAAAGATCTCTCTTTAATTCCAAATATATTAAATATAACCTCTGATAAAATCAATATCTCATTTAAAAAAGCAGTAGATAGACTTTATGAAGGAAAAGTCTTTGAAAATCAAAAAACACCACTATTGACTAACAAATTAAAAGCTAAAGTTAAACAGTTTAACCTAGAAAAAAACAAAAAAAATATTACTTATTTTTCTTATATAAATAGCTTAAATAAAGAAGATGACTTAATTTTAATACAAGCATCTAAAATTTATCAAAACAATATACAAGAAAAAGATATGCCCATAATTAAAAAAAATAAAAGATTAAAAAAAGAAACTTTTGCATTAACAAATGCAAAAGGAGAAGAAAAAGCAATACAAATTCGAAATCAAAATAGAAACTCTTCAGCTTTAAAACTATTAGAAAAAACCCCTACTAATAAACTAAAATTATTTAAAACAAAAATTGAACAACAACTTTTACTAATTAATATGCATAGAACAGAAGAAAAGAAGATCTCTCATAAAGATTTTTGGGAGATATTGGAGAAAGCACAATGAAAATAAAAATATTATTATTTATATCGTTGATTTATACAAATTTATTTACTTCTGATATAGAGAAAAAAACAGACTTTTATCTAAACACTAGAGCTATACAACTAAATAACAAGAGTAAAATCATAACGCGTATAGGCGTTCAAAATCAACAGACTTTTAATAAAAATATAATTTTAAACACAGATATTCGTACGATAATAGGGTTTAACAATATTAAAAATAAGACTCATAAGTACTTCTATATAGAATTTAAAAAACTTTCACTTAAGTTTCCAATCTCTCATAAAAAAAACATTAATACCAAAATTGGTCGAACAATATTTCGAGATCTCCGAACTTGGTGGTATGATAACGAACTAGATGTTATAAAAATATACAAAAATGAAACACTATTAAGTTGGGATGCATCAGTGGGTGGCAGAGTAAACGATAATCGTATAAATATTGGTGATCAAAGAGTTGGATTGGAAGATTCACTTTATTTTATTTTTCATATGGATTATCATTACTATTTTAAAAAACATATCGAATTTTTTGCTATTTACGAAAAAAATAAAAAAGAAAATAAAAATCAACTAGGCTGGTTTGGTTTTAGAACATATGGTAATTATAGAACAAATCTCAACTATTGGATAGATGTCGGTAAAATTTTTACAAGTGATACATATTTAAATAATACAAAACAATTAATAAACGGTTATGCTTTAGATCTAGGATCCATATACAAAAGTGACAAATTTTCTCTTGGTTTAGACCTTGCATATGGTTCAGGAGGAACAAACAATAACAGATACTTACAGCCAAAAACTAGCAACAATAAAACATCGATACTTGGCAATACGAGATATCGTTATTATGGAGAAATTGTAGATCCACAACTATCAAATATACAAATTTATTCTATTTTCGCAGGAAGTTTCTTGTCT